>JAEEGL013543625.1_pt1 | contig 120884 bp, 128 predicted proteins | sample 9134231 | NCBI WGS metagenome assembly JAEEGL01 (sample SAMN16246548, study PRJNA631951) | gut metagenome | biome: gut microbiome; feature: rumen; material: fiber-attached | host: Bos | place: Iran: Karaj | collected 2018-10 | reverse complement strand
CAAGCAACGTCCTTGTTAGTCTTGGTGGCACTTGTCCACTCGTTTATTCTCACATTCTCCCTTCCATAGATGGCATCAACAACAGCTCCTGCCACCTCTTTCGGCGTGTAGTAGGCGGTCAGCGTGCTCTCCTTGATGCTTTGCCACCATGCCTTATACTCACGCTCGTCTTTGCAATGTTCTTTCAGCAGCTGATGCAGCATAATCACATCGCAGAAGCAATCCAAATCTGTCTTGCTCCACGCAGCAGTGTCTAATGGGTTGAGGACAAAGTTAAGTCCACCGAAGCCTGAGAATTTGTCTGTGGTATTAGAGTTTCGTCCCTCTTGCGTAAGAAGGAACTCCAATACTTCAATGTTGTCACGAAGTCTTTGTAATTTACTCATGCTGATTTATGTTTAATTCGTTACAAATGTCGTTAAAAACCATCTCTACCAGTTCATCGTCTGACAGACGAACAAGTTCTTCACGTTTGTGCCCATATTCACTCATTAAGCACCTGATTAAATCGTTTCTTGTCATAGGTGTATTGTTTTACTTCCACCAATGATACAAGTCAAAATCAACAGAGAATTTGCCCTCTGCGTCATATCTGACTGCGGTGGCATGGAAGGCGCAGCGAGAGATACCAGACAGGAACACTTCTTCGCCAAGCACCTCAATGGCTCGGTCTATCCCAATACATTGTTTCTTGCCTGTCTTCTCGTTTTTCAGCGTCAACTTTGCCTGATGAACGGCTATCCATAGTTGGTCGAGTTCTTCTTTTGGATGTCCTATTCTCAGGAAATAAGCTACACATCTTTCTTTTAATTCCTTGTAGTGCTGCAACATTGCAGCAGATTCGTTTTTCTTGTTCATTGCATTGTTTGTTTAACGTGGTTTGTTTTTCAATTAGGCACACCTAATTGGTGAATTAGGCACGCCTAATCGGGCAATTAGGCGTGCCTCGTTGACACATTAGACGCGGTGCGACTTGCTACTCTTCGTCTTCATTTCTGCACCAAACGTGGGGGTTGTTTGCATCAAAGAAGCGGTTAAAGCGGTCGCAATAGCCACCTTCTACATAATGAGGACAGTTGTTACAGTTTTTCATTTTCAATCATGTTTAGAAATTGCTCTTCGTTGATAATCTCAATGCCAAGTTGTTCGGCTTTCTCGCGCTTAGATGGCCCCATGTTGTCACCGGCAAGGATGTAGTTCGTATTCTTCGATACGCTGCTGCCGTTCTTGCCGCCATACTGCTCAATCATGGCTCTGTATTCGTCGCGGCTGTGTTGCTCGAACACGCCACTGATAACGATTGTCAGACCAGCGAGAGGCTTTGGTGTTGTGCCTGATGGATGGGCTATCTTCTCTTCCATCTGCAACCCAATAGCCTGCAATCGGCTCAACAGTTCCAAGTTCTCTTTGTCAGAGAACCATTGACTAAGGCTTGTGGCAGTATTCTCGCCCACCCCGTCTATCTGCATAAGTTGTTCTGGGCAGGCGGTCGCAAAGGCAACGAGCGTGTTGATGCTGCCGTAGTGCTTTAGCAGCAGCTTGGCTGTGCTTGCTCCGACATAGCGGATGCCGAGGGCAAAGAGGACGCAGTGCGCAGGGACGCTCTTGCTTTCCGCTCTGGAAAGGATAATCCTTGTAGAGAAGAATGTCTCTAACCTTTCGGACTCGTAAATATCTGCAACGTCCTTGACAATGCCGTCGCCTATCCACTCTTCAATCATCCTTGGGCCGACGCCTTGTATGTTCATGGCGTCGCGGCTTACGAAGTGTTCCAGCCTTGCTTGCAACTGTGCAGGACAGCTCTCTCCGATGCAGTAGTAGTTGCTGCCGTCCTTCACCAACGGCGCACCACATTCGGGGCAATACTTTGGATAGGTCACTTCCTTGAAGTCCTTTGTGGCGCATGGGTCAACACCGACAACAATCTTCGGGATAATCTCGCCGCCCTTCTCAACTTCAATCTGCCCGCCGATGGCAATGTGCATGTCGTGCAGGAAGTCGGCATTGTTGCCTGTCGCTTTCCTCACAAGCGTACCAGCCAGGGGGATGGGGTCGAAGTGAACGACTGGCGTCACCTGTCCTGTCCTTCCCACTTGGAAGGTCACGTCGCGGATGGAGGTTATCATCCTTTCGGCATTGAACTTATAGGCTATCGCCCACTTGGGAGCCTTGCTTGTTGTGCCGCACTGCTGGCGAAGCCTGCGGTTAGCCACCTTAAACACAATGCCGTCGATGGGATAGTCCATAAGAGGACGGCGAAGCACGAAGTCATTGATGACATACTCCAAACGCTCCCTATCGAAGCAGTCCGTGTCAATGGTGTGGTTCTCGTTGCCGTCTTTGGCGCAATACCCTACATGGAAGCTCTGCGCAGTCGGCACCCCCTTACCAAAGAGATAGTTCATCAGGTCGCACTGGTCTTGCTCCCACTCCTTCGACGTGAAGCGCAACGGCACTTCATACAGATAGACATCCAGGCCGCGCTCCCTTACAACCTTGCTGCGAGTGCTCTTCAATGTGCCTGCTGCGGCATTGCGGGGGTTGGCAAAGGGTTCCTCTCCGTTAGCCTCTCGCTGCTTATTGAGCTTCGCAAAGCTCTCGAATGGCATCAGCACTTCGCCCCTTATCTCGAAATACATCTGAGACTTGATGTCCGGCTGGTCAATGTAGAGCGGAACACGCTCTATCATCTTCACATTCTCCGTCACATCGTCGCCCTGCACGCCGTCGCCACGGGTAACGGCTTGCTCCAACTTGCCGAAGCGGTAGATGAGGGAAATACTCAGTCCGTCGTACTTCGGTTCGTAGGCAATCGCCACATCCTCGCCACAGGCAGCCTTCACGCCATCATACCATTGGAGCAGTTCATCCACGCTGTAGGCATTGGAAAGTGATAGCATCGGCTGTTTGTGTTCGACGTGCTGGAACTCCTGTTGCAGATCGCTACCGACACGCATTGTCGGGCTGTTGGGTGCAGCGTATTCGGGGTAATGGCGTTCCAGTTCCTGAAGCTCTCGCATCATCATGTCAAACTCTTTGTCGCTCACTTCGCTAAAATGGTCAACATAATAGCGATAGTTGTAATGGTTGAGCTGTTTTGTCAGCTCTTCCATTCTCTGTTTTGCTTCTTGCTGATTCATTGTTTCATTGGGATTAAGTTGAACACTATTATTTCTTTATGCGGCAAATGCCGGCAGCATCTTTGGTAATTCCATAGACTTGTAGATTTCGTCATAGCGGCGCAGGATGTAGTTCGTTGCCCTTTGAATGTGGTCAATGACCTTCGGGATGAAATCGTCCTTTTCGCGGATGGCCTTGCGCCAGCTGTCAACGTATGCCATGTGCTGTTCGTCAAGCAGCTTGCCAACGCCAAGCATACTGCAAACACAAGCAGATGTCAGTTCTGCAACAAACTCTTCCATAGCATAGTCCTCGTCGCCGAAATGACCATCCTGTGTGCGCTTCAACTCCCTGGCGGTTGAGTGCGCCATTTCGTGAATGGCTGTTCCATAGAATGCTTCGTCACTTTGGAAGTTCTTGCGCAGCGGAAGTCTGATGCTGTCTTGCGACGGAGAGTAGAAAGCACTATTGCCGCCAAACTCAATCGGGCATCGCCACATGCCAGGCTGCATTATCATACGTTCCAGCACAGGGTCAATGACTGTCTGGTGGTATTCGTGTCCCTCAACCGTGGTCATAGCTTCGTACTCTTCTGGGTACTGCACCTTGAAATCGGTTTGGTCTATGTTCCACACATAATATATGCGAAGCATGAAGTAGCGGCGACACTGCTCTTGTTCATCTTCGGGCAATTGCTCGTAGTCATAGAGTGACAGACTATTGCCGTCCTTGTCACGGAAGCGCGGCAGGAACTTGAATACAGGGAAAGACCGCTCACGAACCATCACGGGCAAGCCCTTCTTGTCGAAGATAGCATTGCCATTCTCGTCGAGTGCTGCATGAGCGTTGAGAGACAGGCCGCTAAACTTCTTGTTTTCGTCCGTCATTTCGTTGAAGGTTAAAAAGTATTGCGTCTCGTAGCCATAGATGTTGCACAGAAGCCGCAGAAGGAAGTGATTAACTCCCTGATAGGGTTTCGACTTGCGATATAGGTTGCACGGAACTCCATTGTTGGATGATACCCAAGGCTTCTGCCATGCGCTTGCTTCGCCCTTGTCAATTGCTGCGATGAAAAGTTCTGCGTACTTTTCCTTCATGCGGTCGGTCATTTGTGATAGCTTTTTCATTTCTTAAAATTTTATTGATTTTGTGAATTATTGGAAATTATTGGAAATTGTCGGAGGGGCGGCTTGCCGATTAGCAAGCCACCAGTTTAATGATTTCCTGCACAGTCTTCCTGTGCTTTGCACTCATTTGGATTCCGGAATAGGTCACGCCGCTTCGGGTGTAGGGGCGCTTCCTCCCCCATAAGGTCATCAGCACCGCCTCGATGCGAGAGGTATCTCCAGCCACGACGATAGATTTGCCGTAGTTGATGATGTGCGGCTGTCCTGCCTCCGGCTTGGCTGTCACCTCGCCGTGCCTTGGTGCTGGCTTGGACGTTTCGGCTGTCGGCTCTGGCTCGTCTGCCTGCTCTTCTGTAGGAACATCCGCCACTTCCTCTACTTCGCCTGCTTCGTCCGTCTCCTCTGCGCCATCGGCTTCGTCCGCTTCCTCTGTGACTTCTTCTTTGGGTGCGATGCGTGGCAGAACTCGCGGCTTCACTGTCGGCGTTGGGGCCGCTTCCTCAGTTGCTTCCTCTTCGATAGGCTCAACGTCCTGTGCTTCGGCGCATGGCTCTTCCGTTGGAGTTTGCGCAAGGTCGTCTATCCTGACTCTTACGCCGCTTCTGACAAGCTGCGACATGATTTGCTGAAGCTTATCAACAGGGAACAGACAGATAGGCACGTCGCCATGATTTTGCGTTGTCAGTCCTGTAACCTCACTGACCTTCGTTGCATCGTCGCTGATGACAACATACACACCATTACTGCGGAAGATTGTTACAGCGTCGGGGTTCTTAGCCTTGGCTTCCTTCCACTGCTGCATAACGGGGTCGTCGCTTTGGCTTTCTTGCCCTTCGGCATTTACGATTTCCCCTATCGCGTCCGGATCGCCGTCGCCGTTAGGGTCATCCTTGATTTCCTCAAACTCAGCAAATTCATCTTCGGTAGTCGTCGGCACAACCACATCTTGCGGTTCTTCGTGTGGCTCGTCAACCTTCCATGTTCCTGCTTTCAGGTTCTCGAAAAGCCTCTCGACCGAGATGGGAATGATAGCAGCTTGCGCATTGCCACTTTTGTACTCACCTTGAAGAGTGTCACCATTGGCACTCTTAATAACGATGGTGGCGATATTCTCGCCGACGATGATTGTCTTGCCTACATAGTCCTGGGCGTTCTGAATGTTTGTTGTTTCCATAGTGTTTTGTGTGTTTGTTGATTGTGTTGTTTGGGGGTTGATAATCTCTGTGATGCCGCGCTTCACTTGCTTTGTGAGCTTCGGGTCTTCCAGTTGGTCGCAGATAGCGACTTTGTAATTTGCACGTATCAGTTTCGGCAGATAGGAGTCCAGGGCGTGATGCGGAAAGCCTGCCATCTTATAGCCGGCTTTGTTATTCGTGAGGGTAATGCCAAGAACTTTGGCACACTTTTCTGCATCTTCTTCGTATGCCTCATAGAAATCTCCGCATCTGAACAACAGCAAACTTTCGGGGTGCTTCGCTTTAATTTCCCGATACTGCTTCATCATTGGGGTTTCGTCTGTTGTCTGACTGTTGCCGGAAAAGAGATACGAGCCTGTCAGTGCCACTTCTCTAATGTAGGCTTTCAGTTCGTCCCACTTGCGTCCGTCAAACAGCATACGGATGTTCGCCCTGTGTTCGTCCGTATTCAGATTGGCGTACATCTGGTCGATAGTCTTCTGACTGTTGCGGGGTGCTTCCTTCACATATACGAATTGGGTAGCGTCCAGCGGACTTTTGCCGCCCATCATAACGCACCCGAAGCCGAAATCCGACCTCCATCCTGGTTGTACGGACACATAGAAGTGATTGCCGCCCACTCGATAGCTGCTATCATCGTAAGCTACTCGCACGCTCAGTTTGTTGAACTCTTCTGCCGCTGGGCAGTCCGTCTTGTAAGGTGTGACGTCCACATAGAAACCACGTCCTTGAATTTTACTTGCCATAATTGATTGTAGGTTTTAATGTTTTTGTAAATAGTCATAAAGTTCTCTCGCTGTCTTATAGCACCCATCAAGAGTAGGGATGCGCTTGCCACGTTGTTTCCAGTATTGGCAATTGCCTTTTCCGTTAATCTCGATGATGACCTGCTGAAGATTGTGAACAGTGCGCAAATGGATGGCAATACCATAGCGGCGGCAAAGCGTCACGACATCCTCTCCGGCAATCTTCTCGCCATTACGGAACTTCGCTTCCTCTTGCTTCAGTCGCCCTTCCTCTTTGGCGGCTTCCTCGGCTTCCTTGCGGGCTTTCTCTTCGCGTTCCTTGCGGGCAGCCTCCATGCGCTCTTTCGCTCTTGCTTCGCGCTCTTCCTGCTTTATAGCCCTTATCTCTTTCAGTCCCGAAAGGATGGGTGACTCGGCTTCCTCAAAGGCACGGATAGCAGCAGCGCATATCCATTTGTCGCCCGAAAGGAGATAGTTGCTGTAGTCCTGAATGGCGGTCAGTTCCTCGATAGCCCTGTCGCGGCTTTTCTTGTCGTCAACAATTCGCCGCTGGCAGTATTCGCGCTCCTTTTCCTTCCGCTCATCGGTCGCATTAGGATAAGCCGTAAGAAAATTGTCCAGGCATTTCTTGCAATTCGTCTCGATGTCTGCGTCTGTCTGCAATAGACGCTCCACATCGTATTTGGACAATACCCTGCTCTGAACCCACACAGCCACCTTATCGTTAAGCTGTGCATAGAGGACGTAGTAGTCGCCTTCAATCTCGTACCAAAGGGGAGATTTGCAATGCTCGTTGTCGATGTTTGGCAGCAGTTCGCTCAGGTCAAAAAGCTCGATGCTTCTGCGCTTCGGCGTGTTGCCGTCACTGCCAATGTAATGGCACCAAAATTTCTTTGTGTTCATAATCGTTTAGATTTGGTCTGTCTCGAAATAGAAAATCACGTTTAGTCGGTTGCCCAACTCGTAGAACTCCACGCGGAGGTCAGGGTTAGACTCGCACTCCCAAGTCTTGAAAGTGTTGCGATAGTCGTCGAAGATGTGCTTTCGCGTCTCTTCCCAATCGTAGGTATTGGCACAGCCCGATACGGCAAGCAGCGTAATGTGTACGCAGTTGTCGCCATAATTCCAAGTGACATCCACGATGCCGCTTTCCATAACGATGCCGCCCTCCTTGACTGCCTTTGTGCCGACAAGGTGGCGCGTGCCTTTCCCGTCGCGGTGGTCGTAGGCTTGCATAAAGCCATCGCAGAACACATCGTCCTCAAACCCGTCCTCGCACAGGTTCTTGTTGTCAATGGGCGCTGGTATTCGATTCATGTTTGCCATAGTTTTATTGATTAGTCGTTCAACATCTTTTCAACTTCCTCATATACCTCTCTTACGAAAAAGTCCGAGCGATAACTGTTGTAGATTAGCACTACCTTTGTGCCATGCACTTTCTTCTTGGTGAAGCCCTCTCCGTTTACTTCCATGCTTGCTGGGCAAGCAAAAGCAACCTGCGCCTTGCTAATTGTCATTGGCAAGACTTTCCCGATAGGGTTTATTTGCGTTAGTCTGATAAATTGTGCCATAATCGTATAGCTAATTGTTTTCGCAATACTTGATGATTTTCCTCAAATTGTCCTCTGAGCCGAGGCGGTTGATACGGATGTCAGCTTCCATTTCGTAGGATGTTCCAAAGGCAGATGGGTTGCAGTTGCTGTCCACAAAAAGACTCTCCACTTGAAACTCCATTCCCCCGATGTAGAGCGTTAGCCCTTCTTTGTTCTGCACTATATTCCCATCGTAGTCGTGTCGTTCAAGATAGGCAAGCACGGCATTGTCGGCGCGTTCAGCCCATTCCAATAGAGAGGTTGCCATTGGGTTGTCGCAGTGGCGGCATGGGTCGAGCGTAACGCCCTCACTTTTCCCAATGTTGATGATTTCTTCCGTCAGATAGCCAACAAAACCATAGGCCACATCCTCTTCAATGTCAACGTCTATATTCCATCCATATTCCGCCGACTCTGCTTTACAGCAAAGATGCCCATTCTTATCAAGCCACACGGACTTGAATTCCACATTGCCGCACCAACCTCCATGATGTTCATTGACAATAAGAACAGGGTTGTCGGTGTTTTTATGGCGTGAGAAATTCACGCGCTTCCCATACTGCCGCAATACATTTCTCAGCTGCTCCAACTCTACTTTTTTGAGAGCCTGGTGTTTTTGATAGTTGTCCATGAGTTTGTAATTTTATGGTTGTTGATTTTATCCAAATAGGGCGTCATAGATATTGCTGTCGTCCATAGTTCTGTCTGTTGCCTTTTGGTACACGCGGACTTTGGTATAATAGAATGGCTCTTCCGTTTCGCACCGCTCGTATATCTCTGCTGAATAGGTGCCTTGCTTGGTGGTACGCTCTGTGAGCATAGCATCTTCCCCAAACTCCTTTTCATACAGCTGGTGTGCGAAAGCGATAGTCTTTTCTTTTGTGGATAGGATAGTCATTACACCGAAGTCCGTAGCCACTTTGTCGTATGAGCCGTCAAAGTTCCTGAAGATACTGCTACCTTCGTCCTTTTCATTCTTCACATAGTGACCGTACTCGGCTGTTGCTACCCACATAGGCTGTGCCGTGATTTTCTTTTTTGCTTCCATGAATTTGTAATTTATGCTGCAATAGCAACGGTTTGTTTTTCGGATTTCTTTGTTCCCTTAGTCGCCACTTCGCGGACTTTCAATAATTCCTCAATGTCCTTGCGGTGGTCGGTAATGAGTTGGCGTATCTCCTTGTCGCGCTCTGGCACTGCGTTACAAGCGGCACGACATTGCACGATATTGTGTCTTGCCGTATTGTATTCAATGGTAGCCAGCCGCTTGCCCTCGCTGTCCTTTGCAGAGAGGATAAGGCAGCTGTCCTTCTTGTAGTAGCCGTTGGTAAACACGCAATGATGCATAGCGGCTCCCTCGGCTGCAAATTCATCCACCGATTGCAGCGGCACGATGCACAGGTTCTTGCTATCCAAGTGCAGGGATAGCACCGCACCCCATCGTTCAAGATAGGCTTGCTTGTCCTTCTCCATGCGCTCCAACTGCTTGGCGTACTCCCTTGCCTTGCGTTCAGCTTCCCTACGCTCGTCGTCCCTGCGCTTCCGCTCCAATAGAGCCTGATGCGCTTGCCGCAAGTCGGCAGGACACACATAGTGGGCATTATGCGTGTCGAGCTTGAAGTGCTTCAGTAGTTCCAAATGGTCGAGCCACATAGACGGGTCGCTGATGCAGTAGTGATTGCGGATACAGATGTTCAGAGCGTGCTCCGTACCCTTCGGCATTTGACAATGGTACTTAACGAAATAGTTGAAGAGGTTTGTCTGTCCTGTCTTGAAGAGCGTTTCTCCATACGGATAGGCGATGACTCGCAGCACACTGGTGTCCAGCTCATAGCTGTTCAGCAGTTCGGGAATGTTCTTGTACTGCCATTGCTGGGTGAGCGACTTGATGTGATACGTCCATAGACAAAGGTTGTAACGATATTTGGCATATTCTCCCATATACTTGCCTTCGCGCCGTAGCCGTAGCGAAGAGCCAAGGCAGAAGGCATCCCACTGATAGGACATCATTAACACGTTCTTGGCAAACACCTTGCGCTCTCCGTCTGGGGCATACATGATGCGTACCACCTCAGAGGCATGCCAATTCGCTGCCCTACCAAAGTGCGTGTTACGCTCCACCTTGAAATATCGGCACACCTGCACCTCGCCCTTGGCTTCCATTTCCATGTGGTAGAACAGTTCCCTGCGCTCAAACTTCTTCGGCTTTGCCGTCCATTTCACATGGCATTGTGGGCACTCCTTCTGTCCGATAAAGTCCATTTCACAGCCGCACTCGCTGCAATATCCGATAGGTCGCCTGCGCCATTTCCGTGTGATAACGCCTGCTGGGATAGTGCGGCGGTAGATGACAAGCTGCTGCCGCTCCGTTGGCTCCTTCATACGCTTGTTGATAGCCAAAGCCACGTCCTTGAAAGTCTCTTTCCTTGCCATAATGTTTAATGTTCAATGGTTAATGTTTCTCGCTTTTCAGCGACTCGTTACTCTCATCGTAATAATGCACAGCCAAGCCGAAGATTTCATCGGGTGGCGCATAGAGACCTACGGCACTCTTGCCGCCTCGGTTCTTCTCTGCCCTTTTGCGCATCACATCAAAGATATAGTCGCAGCAACCTTCGAGGCTCTTGCCTTTCGCATTTAGTTTCTCCTTCATGTCGGGGCGGCTGTTCAGGTAGGTTTCAATCGCCTGCTTGAACTCGGCAGGGATGACATAGTTTGCGCCGCCTTTTGTCTTGGGCGTGTCCGTCTTGGGCGTGGCTTTTGGAGCAGACTTTCCGCCATTTGCCGCAGGCTTCACAACAGGCTTCACTAACGGCTTTGTGGCGGCAGGCTTTACCACCGGCTTCACTATAGGTTTTTCAGCCGATGTCTTGGGCTTCGCGACAGGGGTAACTCTTGGCGTTACCCTTGGTTTTACACTTGCGCTTGGTGCGCTTATCTGGTTCTCGGACTTGCCCTGCAACTGTGCAGCGGCTGCATTGATAGCGTCTAATAAATTAGCCATGATGGTTTACAATTTGATGGTTGATGTTTAGGCTGCCTGAAGACGCAGGCTGCCCACGGTGTACTCATAAAGGTCGGTTTCTCCGATAGTATCTCCGTCAAGCATCATCCCGATAGCTTGCGGAAGGGATATTTTCTTTCTTGCCATAGTTAGTCAAAGTTTTACAGGTTTAACAAACGAATAGGTCAGATAGCTGCCGATGCCCGATGAGCGCAGTTCATAGCCAAGGCTCCACGCCTGATGGCGCAGATAGCACACCTTGCCCTCCGACATACGGCTGCCGTCGATACACTCCCCACGAAGCAATGCCTGCAAAGCCTCGCTCCAAGTCTTTTTCTTTCCCATAGCGATTTCATTTTTCACTTTTCACTTTTCACTTCGCAAAGGCGACTATGCAGCCTTTTTGATGATAGCCTTGAGGAAGTTTTCCAGCGTACCCTTGTTGTCCGCAGAGAGGTGGGCGGCTTTTGCCACTTCAGCAAATGCCTTCATCAGAGCCTCTTCCGTATAGGTGCGAGCCTTCTTTGTGGCAGTTATGGTCACTTCCTTCCTGGGTGCAGGCTTCTGTGCCGTTGGCTTTGGAGCGGGTGCGGGCTTGGATAGTGCGGCAGCATCCTTGCACACAGCCTTCCATTGCTCCGTGGTAGCCTTGTCGTCGCTGAGTAACTTTGCAACACGCTTTGCAATGTCATCATAGCCTACAGGGAAAGTCACGCAGATTTGCTCCTTGCCGTCAAGTTCTATGCGCGACTCGGTAGCATTGACAGGGCTTGCCTTGCCCTCTTCTCCGCAGATATGGGTGATACGCGGATCGCCGTATAAGTCCCAGCGAGGGTCGTAGCCGTCAGGCTTGAAGCCAACAATGGCAGGGATGGTCTGACCCTTTTCGTCGGTGCAAGCCATGTAACTGAGCGGATAGACTTCCGTGAATGTCTTTGGTGCAGGTTTCTCCGCCTTTGGCTTTGGGGTGGGCGCAGACTTCTGTGCGCCCTTCTTGTCGGCAGGCTTTCCGCTCCTTGGCGCAGGCTTCTCGGCTTTGGGTTCAGACTTGCGTTCCTCGCGAGCCTTCTCGCTTTCTTCCTTGCGTTGCTGATAGGCTTTGGCGGCAATGTCACAGAGCGCGTCGTAGGATTTTTCAGTGAGCGTATTAAGGTTGCTGACAGTCTTTGCGGCAAGTTTTGCCACCTTGTGCCAGCACTCAGCAGCACCCCACATGACGCAGGGGATGCGTTCTGCGTTTGATTCGAGTTGGACATAGGCGCCCTTCTTTTCGTCAATACCAAATGGCAGTTGGGTATAGCGTCCATGAACGGCACTCGGTTCTCCGTCCTTGCCGATTTGGGCAATATACGCGATGCGTGGGTCATCCTTGCCCGTGAAGCCTACGAGCACAGGGATTGTCTTGCCGCTCTTTGCGCTTGTATAGGTTGCATACTGGAGGCTGTTGTTTGCCTGATTGTTGTTCTCGGTCTGATTGTTATTCTTTGTTGCCATAATTTTTGCCCGTCGTGCCGATAGCGCAGCGTTAGAATTTGGGTTGTTTGTTTGATATTTTGTTATGATATTTCGTTATGCTGATAGAGACTTTATGCGATAACTTTCTTTGCGATGTGCTTTGTTCCCGTGGTGCTGACTTCCTTCACGCTCAATAGTGCCTGGATGTCGGCAGGCATAGGCTTTGCACCCATGCTGATGAGAGGGGTTGAGAACTCGCCTTGCATGTCGCGCAATGCGCACATAGCGGCATCATTGTTCACGTTCTTGCCCAATACGAGGGCAGCAGTTGCCATAGCAACGAAAGATTTTGTAGTTTTCATTTTGATAAAAATTTAGGGGTTGTTTTGATTTATAATTGTGGTTTTTGGAATTGTCTTTAAGCCACTCGCTTTGCGCGTTTAGCCGCTTTGCGGGCGTTGGTAGAGGTTTCGGAACTTGCACCTTCCGCATAGAGGAAGGCACACACTGCGATGCCGAAGCATACGATAGCTAAAAAGCCGTTGGTAAAGGTGTCACCTGATGCAAACACGATACCCATGAAAGCAGCAATAGTGCCTGCGATTTTTGATTGAGTTTTCATACTGATAATAGCGGTTGCCTATACCCCGCAAGGTTTTAGGTTTGTTATAGATATTCTGCCAATAGTTCAACAAGTTTCTTGTCGCTCATCTTTTCAAGCTGCGACTTGTGCAGATAGAAGAAGATGCTTTCGTCGATAGCATCTGCCCTTTTGTCGCCTTCCTCAAAAGCCATGTTAAGACTGATGTCAGCCACTTGCACTTCCGCATAGCACTCATCCTCCCATGCAGGGATGCTACGGATGTCAAGAGTGCGGACAATATAGTCCACGCCCTTGTAGTTGATAGTTGATTTCTCCATAGTTTTTCCTCCGATAGTTTTTGAATTTATAAATATGAATTTCTCGTCAGAGTGAGGGGACTCGAACCCCCTGCGTACATAAGTACGCCCATAGCTGTCCGTGATGCTATGCACTCCTCCTCCGTCAATACATACGCGCCATGCTGCTGGTAGTGCTCCAAGCCGGATGCCCTTTGCACGTCAGCACAATGCGTACCTATTGCCCGATAATAGTCTTTTCGTTTTGAAGCCTGGGCTGCTGCGTTACCACCATGTGCGCATCTCGTGCGCTTGGATTTCCTGCTCTTGCCTTCCCCAGCGGTTTTGATTTGGTCTCTACTTCGTGCCGCGCTCATCTGTTCCTTTTACGTTCCCTATAAGGCATCCCCACCTACAAATGTGGTTGATTATAGGGCAGCGGGTTTTCCGTCTGTTTACGTCCTCTATGCTGGCTGCATAGTGGCATTTTTTCTGACCTTCACCTTGGGGTACGCGTACCCTCATGCTACCTGTCCGCCTTGCTTCCACTCGTGTACCTATTTCGGTACTCGCTTACTTGCCTACCTGCTAAGCCGTCAGCTTTCAGCTCCAAACGATTGCCCTTTTTCGCTTAATAGAGTGAAGGGTACACCCTTCGGGATTTAACGACTCCCGCAGCCGGATTTATTTGCTTGCCAAATGCCCTGAAAACTGGGCTTTTAAGGCGGTGGCTAAGTCTTGAAAACCGGACTTTTGCCGCAAATAGAGTTTGTAGGTGGGAGGGGTGCGAACCCCTCAAAAGTACGCTCAACCCACCTTGCCAGTATCAGCCTTTAGGCTGCTGCTGCCAAAGCCTTTGTTAAGGCTTCGTCAAGTTGCTTCTTTGTCATCTTGCCTTTGGCAAAGTTTGCCTTCAGTTCCTCAATTGCTTTGAACAAAGCACCTTCAGCCACAGTTTGCTTTTTCCCGCTCTTCTTAGAAGTCTTAGACTTCTTAGAAGCCTTCTTCTTGGCGTCCTTCCTTGCCTGCTGCCAAGTGTATAAATTGCCGCTTTGCTTTGCCCTTGCTTCAGCGAAGCGAAGCATCATAGATGCTGAGCTTATGATGTTCTCGAAGCTCCAGGTGGCAGCAGCCTTAAAGCTATATAGCTTTCCGTCGATGACTTCAGTCCATACAAAGCCGTCTCTCTGATAGAGAGGGGTTATGTCGCTCTCTCCGTCTTCGAGCTTAATCTCCTTACAGGAGGTTAAGAGCATACCCTCTCTGGCAATAACAGACCCCCACCAAAAGCCACCACAGCCAAAGGCTTCTTCAAGGCGGTTGTATAGCTCTGCTATACCGATAACGGACACTTCTTGAGCCTTTTTAAGGTCTGATAGGTCTGCCTCCTTACCTTGTGCAAACTTATTAAGTTTGCGCATTAGGTAAGTGGGGTTCGTGTTGATGGCTTTGGTTTCAGCCTTTGCGCACTTCTTTACTTCGTTGCTGGTCATCACTCTGTAAGCTTTGTTAGTCTTCATAATGTTTGCACTTTTTTATTCTGCTGTGCTGTTGCAGGGAAAAATGAATTAAAAAAATGTTTGTTTGTTGCGCTCCCTCCGCTGAGGAAATCTGCTGCAAAAGTATAGTGTTTTTATATACCCTGCAAGAAAATTTCTGACTTTTTTCATGTTTTTGCACAACTAATTTTCGGCACTTTAATGAATTTATGCGCGGGTTCATATCTTACGCGCGAGGATTTTGCTCTCCCTGCAAAAAGTGCATTTTCCCCTAAATTTTGCGAAAATTGCCACAAAAGCAGCGCAAAGAGGAAAACGCATCATTTTTCAACCTTAACACAATTCTTTATAAAGAATTATGTTATTTTCGGTGTTTTCCTTAATTCTCAAAAAATGCCCAAACTTTGCGAAAACACTAAAAATTGCCATTTGTCGCAATCAGGTAGCAATCCAGGCTTAACAATCTGGTAGTACCCTAAAGGGACTACCTGATTGTTACCCTTTGGTTCTCGGCTGGCTGTCTTGCCTTGTCGCTGATGAAGCAACACCCTCCAGCTCCAACAGTGTCTTCCGTGGAAGACTCTGTTGAGGTCAAGTGCCGCCAGTTCTGCCACCAACAGAACGTCAGCAGGGGAGAGTCTTAACGACACTCCCCTGCTGCCATTGCTCCCTCTGTTCCTCTTGCCTTGCCTTGCCGAAGGGGTGCAGAACGGCGCATATTTGCGCCCCTCACTCTATAGGAGTGAGGGGCGCACCCGTCGAGCGAGGCGCGGGGTGCTGCGTGAGTTCAAAAAAAAAATTGAAAATTTTAATTTTGAAAATCTAAATGATATACATATTATAATAATAACAAGAGATTTTCCCGAAATAACAAATGCAGAAAACCTCCTGCTATACTATATATATTATATAAATGTACGCGCGTGCGCGTGATACCTTATCCTTCTTTCTCCATTAGAAGCTGTTCCTCTAATAAATCAAGGTCTTCGTCTTGAATATAGCTCACAGGAGTATGGTGTTGGGGATTTTCTCTGTCCGCAACAACCTCTATACTGCAAAGCATTTTTGAAACGGCAAGCAGTTCGCTATTGATTTTAGAAATATCATCTGCTGATATATGGCCATAGAATTTGGATTTTGGAGCGCACAGGGCAGCACTTTTCTTTCCTTCGTTCCAGCCCAATATACGAAAGAGAAATCCAGTTAGATTGAAGTAATTGGAAAGATTCTTTACGATTGGAACGAGTGCCGGGTCGTAAGTGTTTCCGCGACTATTAGTGAACACTTCATCTGAACCAAATGGAATAACACATTTTTTTATTTCCCATGCAAGCTTCGGAAGGGCAGCGTTTAGCCTTGGGAGTGCCCTGTTTGTTATGCTTCGCGGAGCGCCATTTTTCCCTTTTGTACGACGAAACGAACAGATAAGCATTGACGCTGTTGACCCCATCAATTCTGCTAAAGGTCTCATCGTAACATTGTGCTCAGTTAGATACTTGTATAAAAAATCTTGCGTAACAAGTTCCTTTTCTTCCATGTAGCTTTTCGTTATGTGTTTGCGGTTGCAAAGGTACACACTTTTTATACATCTACAAAGAGAAAAGTGATTTATTTTTTAATTTATGTCGAAAAACATGCGGCAAACTGGTTACAGATTGTTACCGGTTGAAAGCGTTACGGATTGTCACGGTTTCAATACCATTCTTAAACGAGGCGTGTTATGATGGCAAACATAACAGGCTATAATGGACAACTAAACGTGCCTCGTTGAACGAAAAAGCGTGAGACGTTTCGCAACGTCTCACGTTAAAAGTAGTGAAATGTGGTTAATTTTGGATGGTGGTGGAATGTTGGGGGTATATTGTTCCACTACCCCATTGTTTTCTCGTAGAAATTTCTAATGCCTTGCCGGATTGGAGTGAGCGGCTTATGGTAGAGCTGGCGCATACGGGTGGTGTCAAGAACCACACTCTTAACGTCACTCTTGCGGATTGGAGCGTTCTGGATCCTGACAGGCTCTGTGGCTATGTCGGAGAGGTGTCCGAGAATGTCCTTTACTGAAAGCCCTTCACCGGAGCCAATGTTGATGGCCTCGTTTGCTACATTACTGCGGAGCACCTTTTCGACGACACATGCGAGGTCGTCAATGTATATATAGTCGCGCACGGAACTACCATCGCCCCATACGGTTATAGGCTGGTGGTCGAGCGACTTTCCGATGGCAACGGCGATAAGGCCCTGCCTGGCGTGTATGTTCTGCCCTGGGCCGTATGGATTAGATGGGCGCAGTATGAGATACTGCAAGCCGTTCACCCGATGCTCAAAGCGGATGTTGGCTTCAATGATTTGCTTGGATATTCCGTAGTAGGAGATAGGATTCTGTCGGTCTGTCTCGCGGAACGGCCTGCCATCGTTGCTTTCTCCGTAGATAGCACCGCCGCTGGAGAAGTAGATGAGCTTGATGTGTCGGCTGCTACATAAGTTCAGGAGGCGGATGGTAGGACGCACAACAGAACAAAGTTCTGTGAGGTAGTCGTAGTAGCCGCTGCCAGGTGTCATGGAAGATACCAGATGAACAACACTTGTTATGCGCCGCTCGATGATGGTCTGCTCAATGAGTTCCATATCGTCGAGTGTGCCGCGAACAAGCCCGACGGCGCAGTCTTTTAGACGGGAGATGTCTGCCTGTGGCGGTTCAAGGACTGTGATATTTTGACTGCCATCCTGCTGAAGCATCTTGTGGATGATACTGGAGCCTATGAAGCCTGCACCACCAATGAAGAGAAAGTTTTCCATACCCAAGTGTTAAATGTTGTAAAAAGCGGTTAATTATTTTTCGGGTTATATTCTTAGGATGAAGTCATCTACTTGAAGGATGCAGCAGTCACGAAGGCGGCGCGTCTGGCCGCTCTCGAATTGCACAAGGCGACTCCCCTGCTCCGGGTAAACAGCAAGCGTCACACATGATTCTCCACGAATAACATCGCCATTCGATGCGGCAACATACCAAACCTTGAAGGGGATGCGCTCGGTGACTTGTTCGACTTTGCCGTCCGGCATCCTGCGGTTTACCAACTTTGTGCGCTCGGCTACGCGGCGGAGTTCCGACAGGGCCAGTGTTTTCAGGCGGGGCTTTTCCATACGTTTTAGATTAGGGTGTTTATTTGTTGTGTCATAATGTTGTCGTGTTGCAATGTTGCAGAGGCTAAATGAGCTTCTTCAGGAGAGATAGCCACCAGGCTCTTTTCTTGAACACCCACCATGCGGCTGCTGCGAGAGCCGCAATAAGTACGACGTTTGCAAGATGTAGGCGCGCCTGCTGCCACCACGAAAGGGGCTTCTCTATGTATTCAGGCACAGGGTATGGGTCTGGAACTGTATCATGCGTGGCAATGTATGTGGTGTCATGCACTTGCCTCTCGATGTACTTGGTGTGCCATCGTTCCACCTCCAGCCAGACGGTATCGCCGCGCTGCTTTTCCTTGACGTGTGTACTGTCGCTAACGAAGATGCTGTCGTGCTGGTGCTTTGTGATGAGCAAGGTATCGGTGCGGTGTTCAATGACCGGCACATATTGTACGCTCTTGCAGCCGGAAAAGAGGGCAAGTGCAAGCAGGGTAATCAATACAATTATTAGTATGCGGATGCAGCCCTTTCCTGGGGCGTTCTGGCCGTCATCCGGCCCAACCAAATGGAAGCCGTAGTCATCGTAGCGGAAGTGTTGATACATAGCTTATCGCGTTTTAGAGCCAAAATAGCGGCAAGCTCCCATTAAGTCAAGGGCGAAGTGTCGCGCTGCTACATATAGGACAACAAAAACAGCCAGCCCCGAGAAAAGCTACAACACGGAGCCAGCTGCCAAAACCTTTGAATGAAAAAAAGTTGGTGCTTTCGCCTCACGGCGTAAGTGACGGGAGAAGGACTCGAACCTCCGACCTTCAGGTTATGAGCCTGACGAGCTGGCCATCTGCTCCACCCCGTTACTTGTTTTCGGAGTTATTCTTGCCCATTTCTGCTGCAAAGGTACGCTAAATCAGTATAACGTGCAAGAAATTAAAATGTTATCTGCAACTCCCCTTTGCCGATTTCCCTGAACAATGAAGGTTATTTCTATGTTATTAGTCGCGTAAATAATACATAAGTATTTGATTTATAATTATTTATATTTTGTTTTTGCGGTTATTTTGTTATTTTTTGCTGTAAAAATTCTTTTGAAAATTTTTATAATTTATTATAGAATATATATAACTAATTGATATTCACACATTTCTTTTCTTTTTATATACACTTATTACTAATTGTGGGTATAAGGGAGTGACGCGCATACATGTAAAAGAATACCATTTCAGTAAGAGAACCCTTCCGTGTTTTGTTGTTTTTGAAATAGGTTGTACCCGAAAATGACCTTTTTTAGATAACTGGCAATTTACGTTTTGCAATGCTCTGTGTTTTAGCGTGTTATGTGTTATTTCTATTTTAAGTAACTTTTGTGGCGAATTTGTGCATTATTACGCTTGTAACATCTTGAAAATCAGTAGTTATTTTTATTTATCCGAAAAACGCCCGCTTTGCGCATTGATAGATAATTTTGACAATTTTCGTGGAAATCTTGCAGATGTCACGCGAAAACACTATCTTTGCGGTGCGATAAACTAACCATAACCCTTAATACTCATATTTTTGACGTCTTCTACAACTATACCTATTGCCTGGCTGCACATTACAGGATATGCCCACGACTGGCTTTCTAATGAGTACGGCGGCTCTGTGCGGCTGTATGGCAAGCCTGTGGTTTCCATTGCCCACCTATCCGGAGCGAAGGAGATTCTGCGCATGGAAACAGTTGACGACATGGCAGCATCTGAAGACTCACGGCTGGCAATGTCTGCAATGCGTATGGACTGCATGGAAGCAGGAATCGCCCTCAGTCCTGAAACCATCCGGAGAATGTATGGTATGACCGCAGAGCAGCTGGAGATGTTCGTGCCAATAGAATGTCCCAAGATGGCACTAACGAAATATGGTGTGCTGCGTCCGTGGAACAGAACAACGACCTTCGGAAAGAGGCAGGCAATGGCACTGAACAGACTCCTGATGAAAAACTTCTGGCAAGCAATAGAGGACTATAATACTGCGCTGTGCGAGGCTGGAAAGGCCCCAGGCACAGCTATCAGTGTAATAGAGGGCTTCTGTGAAAAGACAGGGACAGGCGAGATATGGATTGAGGATCTGCGAAGAGAATGGCAGAGAAGGGTAGCGCGAAGAAAGCCAAAGCCCAAATGTTAAAAGGTGTTATTTGTGGTTAATTTTGACCTCAATACTCCGGCATCCATACATAGCCCGGGAAATGTTTGGCGAAAATCTCATCGAATTTGTCCGGCTCCCAATAGTGTTGAACGGCCCCATCCCGCGTAAAGGTCGAGCCATCAAAACATTTCAGCCATATTATATGTTTGTCCCCTTCTATTTTAGAAGGACGCAAATGCTGCATAAGGTTCTCGAAGTGTTTTGGTTCCTCGCAAAGGTGTCCAGTCCTTGCCTTGATAAGTTCTTCCTTCATGGCAGCAAACGAAGATAGCACATCTCCCGTAATACCCAAAGGAGAATCTTGTGTTTCTCCACAAGGCACAGGGTCAACAACTTCTTGTGCAACGGTGAAGTCGGACAAAATTTCAGTCTTGCAGAAATTATCAAGGGAGCGGAAAGCGGAGTTTCTTATGGCCTTTGTCATAGCATGGTCGCGGTCTTCTTTCGCACGCTGGCGACGGTAGTCCGTCTCTGCCGATGCGAGAGCCGTTTCATATACCTCTTCAATTCTGTCAAGTTCTTGGCATATTTTCCATTTTGGATTGCGGGTAGTAATACCTTCTATAAGGTAATCAACCTTCTTTTCCAGCAGCTGCAATTGCCCGGATGCTGTGCGTGCAAAGAAGCGGGCTTTGTCGGGCTTCTGGCAAAGCTTGTCTGTCATTTTGTCGATAACGCGCCGTTGCTGTGCGTTGATGTCGCGCCCTGCCTGTATCTGTTCACCAAGCGACGACACGTTGAGCGTGATGATGATGCGGTCTGCAACCTCGACACGAGTACCGCGCGACGTGTCTGTACGCTTCTTTACATCGTAGTTAAGGTTGTATTCCACTCGTGGTGGCGGAACTGAAGGCTCCCCGTCTTTTGCCGGCTTTGGGGCCATGCGAAGGAAGTCCTCGCGGATTGGGTCAAGAACGCGACTTATGAAGAGCGACAACTTGGGATATACTCCTGCGACAATGTGAGGTGCATCTGGAGCATTTATGCGCACGCTGTGGCTGTCTGGCAGCTCCTGTATGATGTTCCTGCCGCCTTCGGGGTTCTGGTCGATACCAAGCGTTGTACGAAGAGCGTGCCAGGAAAAGTCGAATGTGGTGAATCCGCGCGACCAGTAGAGAGAAAGAAACCAGTATAGACGAATACTGTACTTGCATTTGAAGTCAAGGGTAATATCGAGATAGTGGCCGTAACGATAGGGGTCAAAAATGCGGTCGGCCACAATGCCGCTCATGCTTATGCCAACGGCAGGCTTGCCCGTATATTCCCAATGGAAAAGATTCTTTGGAGCATTGGAAGGAACAGGCTCTATTTCACCATTCGGCTTGCGGTGTGCATCCGGATTGTTCCATCGTCGCACGCCGCCGAGTGCAGTCGGTTGGAAAAGCTGCTTCTTTGTTGTGGAACGTCCGTGCTTCTCATCCTCAAACTCCCACTCTACGTTAATATCGCCCATCTTCATTACGACATCAAACGCTTCCTGATAATGACGCGGCGCTATGCCGAGGTCGCGCAACGGGAAACGGAACTCATAGTTTCCCACATCGGTATATTGCGATTGGGATTTATCTGTTATCTTACCCGCTTCTCGCTCAAACTGGAAAAGCAATTGACCGTCTTCCATGCCGTTTTGCTGCATATCAATACGCTTGCGCACAAGCGACTGGATTTTGTGAAGCACAGCGTCAATGATTGCAAGTTCGGTGCGCGTAATGCCGCCGCCACGCTCACCTTCTGACAATCCGGCCTTGCCACCGTACCTCGCAACAGCAAAGGCAATAGGAATAATAATAGAGCCGTCCTGGATGGAAATAGTTTCCTTCTGCTTGACTGTATTTGCAGCCTCTTTTCTCTTAGCCATGATGGTAAAATTTTGTTGTAGCCGGTGCAAAGTTAGCACTTTATTTTTATTCTGCAAATTTTTTCTTAATTTATTTTCAACTATTTATAAAATAATTATACATTTTGTTACGAGGGTGCAACATAGGAACTTCAAAATATGTATGTCCATACCTACAGAAAACAATTTTGTTGCTTTTTGTTACAGGGTATGCTTTTTGTTCCTACCCCGCCTTAAAACATAGCTTTTTGTTTCGACCCATAAAAAGGAGCATTGCATTTTGTTTCGACCTTTATTGCTTTTTGTTTCGACCTACGTCAAAGAGCATTGCTTTTTGTTCCCAGCCTTTTACCTTTTTGTTACGAGCTTTGTTGCTTTTTGTTTCGACCTTTTTACCTTTTTGTTACCACCCTACCATTTAACACATTGATTTTCAATCACAACTTTATTTCTATAATAATATATAATGTATATAAGTGTTATAAAATAAAGAAATAAAAGGATTATACATAAAATTTCTTTTTGTTTTGGTTTTTCAAAAATCATGGAACAATAAAGCTGGATGGCAAAAATAGATTATTTCTTAACTTGTTGAAAATGAATACACTTTATACACTATGCACGACACGCGCACGCGGACACAGCCGCACGGGGGTCGTAACATAATGTATGAAGTTGAAAGACGCCAAACATAGATGTATTGCAGAGTTCGCAGAATTTGGGTCGTAACATTTTGTGTACTTTTTATTTTCAGACCTTGCCTGCCCTTGATTATTGTGGCCTTTGGTCGTATCTTGGCTGCAAATAAAGACAAGACTATGATTAACTGCAAAGAATTTGCGCTTGATGATTTGAGGGCTGTCACGGCAATACCACTTGCCAAGTACACGCCTTCAGGAACCGCCATACTCTCGCCGACCATTGCAAACGAGAGCTTCAATCCTACGATTGACAGCTATGCCATTGTTATTGCCAGCACTGCATCCGTAGGCTCGCTTATCCCAATAAAGACTTCGACGTGCAAGGCAAAAGACACGGAGGCCGACAGCGTAGCCGGAAGACTGCATACAGTTTCCGTGGACTGCGAAGTTGATGGGCGTGACAGTAGTATATGGCCTTTGCTGCTGCAATTGGAACAAACTCCTTCGCATTTAATTCTTACATCGAGGGACGGAACACGCTTCTTTGTGCAAGGGTCTGAAGACACCTATCTATGTACCGTAGAACGCGACGGGGACAAAACTTCCGTTAGCTTCAAGGTACAATGCCTGGTTGGGCTTCAGATGATTATAGATAGCACAGAGGACGCATCAAGCACTGATACCCTAAACATACAATAAAAGGAGTCTGCAAGAACGAGCAGACTCCTCTCTGGTTATCGGTTCAGTCGTAGGCTATAAATCTCTGCGTCTGACAAGCCCACTATACACTTCTTTCAGGTTTGCGATGAAGTTTGTATTAGTGGATGCTATTGCCGTGAAATGTCCGTTTGGCACAAGGTTAAACGCTCCATGCACGGCAAGGTCAGGAAGCAGGATTGCTGTGTCGTTTTGCTGAACATCGTGAAGGATAAGCCGCCCAGGATAGGGATTGTTTTTCAGCCACGCAGACGCAGTTGGCGACTTCTTCTTGCGAAGGTCTGTGAGAACTGCAAGACGCGAAATGATGTTGTGCGTGCTGTCGCCATCCCCATCTGCCCATTTTCTTTCAAGCCATTTCAACAGCAGCCCTGCGGTTGCGTTGGGCAGCGACGGGCAGATGAGCATCATGTCAACTTCCGAGTAGCGCGTAAGCACAACAGGCAGCAGTTCTTCAAGCGAAAGGTCGCCATATCCATGAAACATAATTGTGCCGTCCTCTCCAATTCTTTCACGCAGTGCGGGCCAATGCTTCTGCGTACAACAAGGTTCAATCAGGAACATAATGTCATTTGTTTTTGCGGTTTACAGATTTGATTTGCTTTGCTGGCAAGATATGAAACGCCCGGCTGTGCGTCAAGGGCATAGCCGGGCGAGTGAACAGGAATCGCCTGATTAGTTGCTGCTCGTAGAATCTCCACCAACTTGCTGGCCTCCACCATCGACGAAGACAATGTCATCGCCATGATTGTCGAGGAAGTTGCTCGAAGAAGGATTGGTCTCCTGGACGATTGTGCCGAACCACTTCATCACTGGATATACTTGGAATCCGCAAGTTACCGTGAAGGTCTGTCCGTGATCGTCAGAACGAGCCACACCGCTGTCGGCAGATACACTCCACTCGGCTTCACCAAACTGGTTGCCGACCACCTTGTACTCTGCGCCACGACTTGTGGTCTTGCCTGTGGGGAAGAAGTACAGATACTTGTCGCTGTTGTGGAGGGAGCGGCTAACATAAGCCATCTCGTCCTCATTCATTTCAACGCGGCCAGTACCCGTGTGTGCCCATCCAGAGCCAGAGGGGTTTGGTTCGGAAGTCACCTGACCCGTTTGGCTCTTGAAATCAATGCGGAAGCCCTTGAGGGCCTTGCCGGTTCCGGCTGGAAGGATGTAATACTCATTGGCACCGTCGTGGATACCAATTTTCTTGATGTGCTCGGCATCGAAAGGCACGACAAACACATGGTTGCTCAGGCCTGCGGGACTCTCCGTGCATTGTGCGCCAGAGGAGAGTACGTTTTTAAGATTACATGCCATTTTTTAACTGAATTAAGAGTTGGGAATTTGGAATCATAACTATGTCAGAGGGCGGCGGCCATGCGGCCAAGGCGTGACCGCCACTCACCTCAGACAATAGGCTTTTAATCGCCGCTGGAGGTTGTTCCTACACTGGAGCTGGAAGCTTCGGTAGCGTCGAACATGGCCACGAGGTTTACTACGCCACCCGTAAACGTATAGTTGTAGGGGTTAGCGGTAGCACCATCGTTCCATCCCTTGAAGACGTAACCCGGCTGCGGAGTAGCAGTGACGGTGATGATGTCGCCTTCAGCATAGAGGTCCTTCGTTCCGCTGGTGATGGCTGCGGAGCCTTCTGCTTCGTCGCTGGTGTCAACGGTGAAGACGTCGGCAACGTAGTCGCCTGCGGGCAAGGCGAGAGGCGTGTTGACTGCATCGTTGGTGCAGAACAGCTTGGCGCTGTAGTCGCGGACGCGGCTTGCCTGAGCGGTCTGAACCTGATAGTCGAACAGGTTGTGGTCGTCGCTGTTGCGCTCGACGGTGATGCTTGCCTGGCTCTCGGGACGGATGTCGCAGACATACTCTAGGTTGCCAGGAACGGTGGCGATGAGCTGACCGCCCTTACCCATTGCACTATGGCAGACAAGGGTGATGTTGCTCATGGTGGCAAACTTCCATCCTTCAACGAGGACGCTGGGGGAGAGCTGCGGATGCTTCAGCATGTAGCCCTCGATGCACTTGTCGCAGAACTCGCGGCTGGCATAGATGAGAATCTCGTCCTTTGCCTGCAAGTCGGGGTGCAGCCCGTTTACGAAGGTCTTGAAGATGGCGTAAACCTGCTCGGAGGTCTTGCCGTTGATGTCGCCTGTCTCCACCATGTTGCCGATAGCAACAGAGATGTAGCCCTTGGTCTTGGCCTGGGCAATCTTGGTGTAGATGCCGTCGTAGAGAGAGAGTCCGAGCTTCACTTGGTTAGCTGCGGTCTCTGGGAGATTGGCCTTAGCTTCGTTTCCGAAGAAGAAGTTAGCGCGGACATCCTCAGCATGACGCTTTGCGATGCGGTCGGTCAGGAAGGCCACCTGCTCTGCATTGGTCGTGCCGTCGGGATTAACGTGGAACGGTTCCTTCTCGCGGTACTGCTGTACGTTGTCCTGGGGATGCGTAACAGCGAGGATAACCTTGGCAGGATTCTCCACCATCTTGCCGAGCTGTACTTTCTTTACAGCGCCGGCCTTGTACTGGCGTGCAACCAGTCCCTTGTCGTTGAAGACAAAGAGTTTGTTGACGTTTTCTACGTCAGTCGTGACGGTGATTTTCAGGTTGTCCAGCATCTTGTCGTCCAGCATGGAGGCGCGGAACACAAGATCGGCTTGGGTCTGCTCAGTCACCGTTTGCACTTGCGAAAGATTAACTGCGTAAGCCATACGTTTGAGTTGGTTTAGGTGAATAAATAAGGTTAGTTAAATCGGTTTCTAAAATCGTTTTATGAATGCGTTTCGTCAAGGGCAACATGGTCGGCGCGTTAGTGGCGATAGGTCTTGCGACTCTCGTCCTTGGCGCGGATGGCTGCCTTTTTCTCTTCGAGGGACATTCCCTCGGTGATAACAGATTTGACACCCTTGTATTTCGGGGCATCGCCAGTGCCATTGTTGGCAGGCACGCCGGCTGCGGCATCTGTCATGGGTGCCGGCTTTCCGGCAAGCTCCTTGATTTCTGCCTCTTTCTCGGCAAGCTGCTTCTTCTGGGCTTCGATGGTAGTCTGAAGGCTGGCAATGGTATTGTCGCGTTCTGCGATGGCTTCCTTCAAGCCTTCAATGGTCTTGCTCCGTTCCTGTGCCAAAGCCTCTGCGTTATGCAGGGTTTCGGTGATTCGGTCGATTTCTGCTTCTGCATTGGCAAGTGCCTCTGCGTCGGCTGGAGCACCTTCGCTGTCATTGCCCTTTTCCTCGGTTGCAGGAGCCTCTTCTGTGGCGGGTGCTTCCTCGGTTGCGGGTGCTTCCTCGGTTGCGGGCGCTTCTTCGGTGGCAGGTGCTTCCTCGGTGGCGGGTGCTTCCTCAGTAGCGGGAGCCTCTTCGGTTGCAGGGGCTTCTTCGGTGGCGGGTGCTTCCTCAGTAGCGGGAACCTCTTCTGTTGCAGGGGCTTCTTCGGTTACAGGTGCTTCCTCGGTGGCAGGTGCTTCCTCGGTGGCGGGAGCCTCTTCTGTTGCAGGGGCTTCTTCTGTTACAGGAGCTTCCTCTGTTGGAGTCTCTGCGGTTTCTTGTGCGGCCTGAGTTGCTTCAGCTTCTTCGGCCTTTTTCTCTTCTTCTTTCTTCATAGCGTTACTGTTTTGGGGTTTTGCTAATTCCTTATCTACTGGACCAAACATGGTCTCTTCTGTCGTCTTGACGTGGCCATTGTCAACAATCACATCTTTTCCGGCATTGGTAGCAATTGCGGCTCTCTGCTGCTCGTTAAGCTTGGCCATGTTTGAAGGTTTTTCGGGGTCTTCCTCTGTTTCGGGGTCGATAGGCTCCGCTGACACAATGGTGCGGGCAGCAGGCAACGTGCCGTTGACAAGCTCAAATACAGCCTCGACAGCACGGTCATAGTCACCAATCTCATCAACCAGAGCACCCATCACTTCGTTTGCCTCGAAAGTCTTGCCTGTTAGGTGCTCTTCCTTAACAAGCGGTCGGTTCTGACGGACGGTTTCGCGGAACTCTTCGCCGAGACGGTCAAGCTCTGCCTGCATCTTCTCTGTCTTGCCTTCGCAAGCCTCACGATACTCTGCGTTCTTGTCGGGGGAACTGATGCTGACAAGTTCGATGTAGCGATAGCCGTCACTGTCAACGGTGCCGTTAGCGACGCCCCAAAAGGCACACATAGTCCCGATGCAGCCCATCGTGTGACGGCCGTTCATCACGATGGTACGGTCACAGAGAGCGGCAACAAGCTGGCCTGCGCTGCAACACAAGCCATCAACCCATGCCACGGTAGGCTTGCCCTTCTTGCGGCAGTCTTCTATGGCCTGCTCATAGTCAATACGGGCACTGGCTGCACCGCCAGGCGTGTTGATGATGAAAATATGACCTTTCACCTGCGGGATGGTGTTGGCATACTTAATCTGGTCGCGATGGTCTTTAGAGCCGTATGAGCATCCGTCGCCGTCGCGTGTCACGGGGCCGTCAATCATCACAACATTGATAATCTCGTCATCTTCCTGAAGCTCTTCGTCACGCCAGTAAAGGCGGTTCTCGATACGGTGGATATTTCCGACATAGAGCTTGTCTTCAAAGCCACGAGCTTTGCTAACGAAGAATCCCTGCTTCTTCTCTCCGTCGAAAGGCCGTCCCAAGCGGATTGCCTCGCGGATTGCCTCTGCATACTTCTGTGCTATGTCAACCGGCATATCATAGAAGTTCTCTTGAAAGTACGTTCTAAGCATAGTTACAAGCGTTTGTGTTCGTTTCTGCCAGCAATATAAATAGGTATAGGGAAGCGGTCAAGGGCAACATTTTACATGTGCTTTACAAGTATGCCCTTGACTATTTTTGCCTGTTATTATAAGTTTGAGTACGGGTATGTTAAACACAAACAATTAAGACATCGTATTATGATTACAAAACTCACAAGCAACGACTACCTGAAACGGTTCTCAAGCATGACCCTTGCAGAGAAGCAAGAGTACCTGGAGAATGTGGCAAACTGGAACAAGAATCAGTCCCCTGCCCTCTTGCAGCACACAGCCGACACAGAAGCTCAATTACAGAACATCTTGCAGTGTGGAAACAATTGGAAGGCCGAAGAGCAAGATGGTATATCCGAAGGCATCAGACTTCTCTCTGCTTTTGCCGGAAACGGCGACAGTTGGCTACCAAATGCTGTTTATTCCAAATCAGCAAAGCGTGTAATCCAGTGGGTAACCAGCGAACTAAGAAGAGTACAGGCAGACAATACGGCCACACCCAAAAGTATAGCGGCAACGCAACCGCTTCCAGCAAAGAAGAGACCAGGCAGGCCGAAGAAAGAAGCCCGCGCAGAAGGAAGTGCAGACACAGCAGACACGGCATTCACTCCAGTTCGCCCAAAGCACATTGACCAGTATGTGCATCTTTTCCCAAAAAAGATACAGGAGCGTGCTGGAATGGTTAAAGACTTGCTGCGCCAGGAGGAAGTGGCGAGAGAAAACGCACGGCTCCTGATGAACGACCCGAACAGTTCCCCGGATGACCGTGCAAAGTGGGCCACACTTGCCACAAAGTGCGACAAGGCCGTAAAGGACATATACAGAGCACTCGACGAGGAATGGAACAAGCTCGTCACAAGCGGAAGGGTTGTCATTGATGACCTCGGAAATGCCAAGGTTGTATCTCCCGAAAAAACAGAAGAGAAGACAGCGGAGCCAGAAAAGCCGACCCGCACAAGGGAACAGTCTGCAAACCGAAGGACTCTCCGCAAGTGGCTTGGCGATACGCGGCGCGGCAATGGCAAGACACGCGAAGAGCATGTTAGGAAGTGGAAGGAAGCCTATCGCGAGTTCCTGAAGATAGAAGGTGCGGATGCAGCAAAGGACAGCAAGATTGCCGAAGCCGCAAAGCACTACGGGATAGACTTGGCAAGCCTCTCATAGAAACGCACAACAACATAATGATATAACGCTTATGTATTACATCTTCAAGAAGGACATTTGGGGAAACCGTGTCCCCTACTTTGCGGCACAGACGAACAATTCCGCAACACACTATGCCAACGGCATGAGAGACGATGCCGTCTTCCTTCACGTTCAAGGAAACACCAAAACCCTTATGGGCATTTAATGTTCAACCATCAAAGCGAAACAAACCATGACATTTTATAGTATTGTAAGGCAATGGTGCCGGGCATACAAGCCAATGTTGGACTCAAAAACAAACAGGCGGTTTTATCTGACGGACAGTACGGCTGGAATGGTAGAGCTTGCCAAAGGCATTTCCAACTCCTTTTCGCCGTGCGTCGTAATGGACAGTTCGGTCGAAGGCTACATGAACGGCGGAAGAATCATTCGCAACTATCCTGTGTATTTCTTTGTCCGTGCCAGGGACATGGCAGACGGCGATGCCGCTGCAGAGGCAAAGGAAGAGGCATGGCTACATGCCCAGAACTTCCTTACATGGCTGCGCAAGCTGCACGACAACGACCAGACGACAACGGGCGAGTATTCCCGAATCGACATGGAGAATAATATCGACATCCAAAGCGTCGGGCCGATAGAGAACGGATGGTTTGCCGTCCTGATCCAGTTCGAGCGGATGGAGTTGCTGGACTTATGCGGGAACCAAGAACTTTATCAAAACGGATAATTGAAATGAGCCGCATAAGGGATATTGTGTGCGAGGAGTGCGGGAAGTTCGTCATAAGGACAGACAAGCCGAATGGAGCCGCAGGCTCGGAGGTAAATATGCGAAAGCTTGGTGTCTATAAGATGCCTATCCTTTACGGCATTACGGACGGTGGCCATTTCTTCTGTTGCAAGGATTGCTTCAAGCTATGGCTTGATGCCAGAACCACAACAGAGCAGAGGGAGAAAGGAAGAAAATCATTTGAAGAGCTGAAGCAAAAGATGGAAGCATCAAAACCCGAACTTCTCCGGAGACTGCAAAGAACACAAGCAGCATACAACAAACTAAACAAACAATAAACCACCATGATTGAAAATCCACGAAGAGCGCAAGACGCTCTGCCCAAGAGGGGCGTTATCGACAGACTTGTCGATTGGCTTACAGGCCGCAAAGATGTAGAAATTACCAACCCGTTTAACCCATCGAAATACGACTGACATGGAGATTTACAAAATTGGCTCTAAAGGCGAGGCCGTCAAACAGATACAAAAGGCATTGGCTGGTGCAGGGCTTGCCGTTGTCTGTGATGGCATTTTTGGCAAAATCACAATGGAGGCGGTCATCGCCTTCCAAAAAGAAAATGGGCTTACCCCTGTAGATGGCATCGTTGGCCCTGCTACGCTTGCAAAGCTGATGCCCAAAGGGACATCAACCACTTTCAGTATAAAGAAGACCAAGCGCAGGATTACGGACATCATCGTCCACTGCACCGCAACACCAGAGGGACAGGAACTGACAATGAAACAGCTGGAAGAACAGCACCGCAAACGAGGATTCAACGGTATCGGCTATCACTATGTCGTGCTGTTGGACGGCACTATTGCCCCTGGCAGGGACATTGACACCATCGGCGCCCATTGTAGCGGCTATAATGCCCATAGCATCGGCGTGTCATACGTTGGCGGGCTGGAGAACAAGCCAGGCGTTCCATACAAGAAGCTGAAGGCAAAGGACACCCGCACGGCAGCACAGAAAGAAGCACTGTTCAACCTGCTGTCTCTACTGAAGAAGACATACCCCAATGCAGTGATAAAAGGACACCGTGACTACAGCCCTGACAAAAACGGGGATGGCCTTATCGAGCCTTGGGAGTGGGTTAAGAGTTGCCCCTCGTTTTCTGTAGAAGAATATAAAGGAATATAGAATGGCCGCAGGGCCGGAATGAGTTTTTGTTTTCCATGAACCCGCCAAGTCGAACCGGGGTACGCCAAAGGCACCGTATTGATACTGGCGGTTTTTAGGATATTCTAATATGGCAAAGAGTGAAGATAGTGAAGTAAAAACGCCCTCTAAGGTGACGGACATCACGTCGGCTGAAGAGAACATAGAGCTGGCCGTGGAAGCCTTCTGCGAGAAGTGGATTTCGCTGCCAGAAATGGTTATGCCGTGTGAAATAATGGACCAAAGCCAGCTCCGTGACGCGATGGGCTTGTATGCCACCATTGACCTTGGCGACCCGTGGCCGCAAGCGGAAAGAGCATTGCTACAAGAAGGATTCAGGTGGCACGACCTTGGCGGAAGCCGCGTAATGTTTCTCCGCGAGAGGGATGACTGCATAGGCGGTGACGGCTGGGAATCCGCAGAAGAACTTGAAAACGAAGAACAAGAATGGACACCGAAACTACTCCCAATGAACGCAATCTAACACAGAAACTAAAGATTGCACTCCTGGCACACTTCATAAGCGGCGTGCCTATCATGCGGCTTGGGCTGTCTGAACAGCAAAAGAACATGGTCGCCCGTGTTGAGCATGTCTATTGGCAATACCTAAAGAATCCGTTTCTCAATGTTCACGCCATGTTCTACGAAATGGCAAAGCAGCATTACAAGGACGGATATGGCAAAGGTCGTGCCAATGCCTGCAACTACGCACGATTTGACGAGAAGGTTTTCCAGTTCGTCCTGGATAACAGCAAGCCGCCATCGCGCAAAGACAGAGAGATGAAGGTGCGATTTGCGGCAGACAGACTGATGCAGCGCGGACTCGCAACGGACAATGACCGTGCATTAGCTAAAGGCGCAGAGATAAGCATCAAAATCGACCACCTTGACCAGCCGGAGAGCGAACAGGCAGACATGAGCAGGCTGTCATTCCTGCCGCCAGTAGTGACAACGAGTGCCAAGGAGGTGGACGAGACGAAGGAAGACGTGAATGATGCAGAAATGAAGCGCATCATGGATAAATATGGCGGCTTTGTGGATGAGAAAGAGGGCGACATCGAAAAGATGGTAGAGACAATGGCCGCGAGAGGGAAAAGCCCCCTCTCCGAAGAGGAGAATCAAGAGCAAAATGAGGGATAACCGGAAAACATATTTTGTATGGGACGAATCGGTTCAAATCCAAATATCAGTAGCGATAGCCTTGAAGCGCGGATGCTCCCGAATGTAGAAGGCCAAAAGCTGGAGTCGGAGGACGATGAGCAGGGTGGCTATGTGGACTACCAGGGTAGCGGGCAGTACAAGATGTATATGGCTCCGTGGCAGAAGAAGGTGCGTAATTTCGGGTCGCGCTCCACGAAAGTGCTTGCAGGTCGCGGCACAGGCAAGTCGGCGTTTCTCGCGTTTAACATGGCAGACGTTACCATCGGACTCCCTCGCATGATGGGCGGCTTCTGTGGGGCGAGTGCCAAACAAAACTATACCCGCACTATGCCAAACGTGCTGAAGATTATGAATCTGCTTGGCTTCACAGAGGGCGTGTACTACTTCCTTGGTCGCCCGCCTGCCAAGTTGCGTTGGCCTACTCCGCTTGCCAAGCCGAGGGTGTGGGAAAACTGCGTGAGTTTTGCTAATGGCTTTGTCTGGCAAATGATAAGCCTTGCGGTCAAGGGCAGTGCCAACGGCTTGAACCTTGCGGCGTTGATGGGCGATGAGACCAAGTACATGCCCTGGCAGCGTGTCAAAGAAGAGGTGTTGCCTACGCTGCGTGGCGACTTCATGCCTCCTGATGCCCGCAAGGTGGAGCAGCAGCGGTGGGGCTACGGCACGAATCCGAAGGTAAACAACCATTGGCTATCGCAACTATGGGTGAGCGATGCCGGACTAAATGCCCGCGAATGTCTATGGGAGAAAGAGGCAGAGTTTGAGACGCATGATGTGAACGACAAGATAAAGGAGAAGATGGCCGAACTGCGCTACTTGGAACGGTATCATCCGAAACTGGCACAGCAGCTGGCTCAGAACGACAATTTTCTGCGTGAACTCTATGCCCTCCGTACACAGTCTGAGAGTTTTTGGCGATTTTCCAGTATTGAAAATGCAGCACTTTTGGGCGGCGAAGCATGGATAAGACAAATGAAGCGGGAACTCCCGGATTTATTATTTAGGTTGCAAATTCTCGGACAGCCTCGCGGCTCTGCCAAGGATGGCTTTTACTGTAACTTCTCGGAACTGAACACCTACGTCAGCGACGAGATAGAGGATGTCGTCTTTGACAAGTACAGCACCCGTATCAAAGGCCGTGCGCTTGACGGACAGCGGTGGCCCACGGATTATGAAAGCGAGACATTGGATTGGGAACAGATGCTGCATGACGGCGAAGACTGTTCGCTCGACCTCGACCTCGATTATTCTGAACCCTTGCGTATAGCCCTCGATGCCAATGCCGACATCAATTGCTTCGTGGTAGGCCAGACGCGCATCCATCAAGGCCGTACAGCCGTAATGGTAATGAAGGAGTTCTTTGTGCAAGGGGAAATCAGGCTCAGGGGACTATCGAAATTGTTCGCGCAGTATTATAAGCCGTTCCTGCGGAGGGGCTGCAAAGAAGTCATCTTCTACGTCGCCAGCAGTGTGCGCCAAGGAGCTAACAAAGCCTACGCTTTGGAGGAATCGGAGCAGTCGCGCTTCGACATCGTGGTAGCAGACGAACTGACCAACTACGGATTCAAGGTAACGCGGGCCGAGTTCACGTCGTGGCGTCACGAAAGGAAGTATCAGTATATCAATGACTGTTTCTCATTTGTCGAGTCGCCTGCCGTCTATATCAACCGCGAGAGCGGACGCTGCGACTATCTCCGTGCCGCATTGGAGAATACGGCCGTAGTTCCTGGGACGTTCCGTAAATATAAGGACACTGAAAAACTTAAATCAGAAGAGGGTATCGGCGGCGACAAGCGCCAGCGCACAACAATAACCGATGCTTTCGACGATTTGCTGATTGGAATCAAGGAGTGCGCCGAAGGCCGCACAAAGATAGGTGGTGCATTAAGGGGCCGATACTCCAACGTCAGTTTTGACGTTTTGTGTTAGCCTGCCCTTGACGAAGGCTTTTTCTTGATGTAATATCGCAGTAGGAAATAATAAAACGCATTGCGACATGAAGAAAAAGATTATCGTCCACCATCCCAAGACAGAGGGCGAATTTAAGAAGCTCAACAGAGACTTGAACCGTCGCGGCTTTGTGGCTATTGATGTGCTGAAGCCCGGACCTGTACGAGACATAACAATCGGCGCACCCGACCCTGCCAACAGCGGTGCGCAGGATTTGGCACAGTCCCTTGGCTCTGGTGCATGGAGCAACGGGCCGCTGTCCAAAGTGGCATGGTCATTCAACGACCGCAGCCAAAACAAGCCGACACCCATCACTGGCAAGGATGGCAAGCCTCTTGGCAATGGCTATATCCCTTGGGGGCCTGGCGACAATACCCCAAGCGTCATCCCTGTGCTTGCAAAGGCACTACCCTACACCGCCGCTCCGCTTCGCTATATCGCAGACCTCACGGCTGGCCTTGGCCCCAAGCTGATGTATCGTTTCCCTGACGGAACACTTTGTGAGTTCAAGGATGCCAGCTATTTTCTGCGGCTTCAAATCCAGAAAGCGAGAAAACAGGAAGAGCCGGATCTTGCAAGGATTTCGGAGGAAACCGAATATGAGAATGGCTATATCGCGCCGTATGCACGAGACGCAGACGGCAACTTGCTTCCTGTCGGCGAAATTGCACCCGAAAACAGGCCGTCTCAACTTTCGACGGAAGGACTCGGAGTAGATTACTGGAAAGAGCTGTACGATGACTGGTGGCTGACATGGTTTGGAAACGAAGTTACGGACGAGAATGGGTATGCAACCCATATCCCAGGCGCGAAGGAGTTCCTTGAGGACAACAACCTTAATTTCCATCTGACGCAGTGTATGCAGGATGATGTGATGCTTGACATCTATTTCCCCACCGTCGGCTTCCAGCGCGGGCGTCGCGGCAAATGGGACCCGAAAATCGTCCGTGTAGGCTACTTGCCCCCACATGTCAGATTCGAGGTAATGAACGAGTACAGACACATCAATCATCTGTACTTCTCGGACAGATGGCGCACGAAGGGGATAGGCGATGTAGCAGTTCCTGGCAGTGATGAGATAGGCACGGTGATGTACCCCACGGCCATGCCCGAACACACCCTTTCGGACTTGCGCTATATTGTCGAGAGCAACCAGCGCACCCGCATCAAGGAGCGTCCAACTTGGGTCGTGTGCCCGACTTATTATCCAAGCGGCGGCCCTTATTACCCGCAGCCGGCATGGTGGAGTGTGTTCACAAGCAAGGCTTTCGATTTCTCGTCAACCATTCTCTATGACAAGGCGAAGGCGAGGGAAAACAAAACCTCTTGGGGCAAAATCATCTACATAAGCATCGACTACCTTGACATGGTATTCTCGGACAAAGGCTATCAGGGGAACCCAGACAAAAAGCAACAGTTCATAGAAGAGCTGGACAAGAACATGGAAGACTTCTTGCAGCAGCGCGACAACAATGGAAAGATGATGCGTCAGTTCATGTTCACCACCCCGGACGGAAAGGAGCACCATAATGTAGAGATTGTGGATGTTGCCGAAACAACGAAGGATTCCGTCACGGCGGGCAAAGAGGAGCTGGAACTTTCCACGTCGCCCATCTTCCTTGCCTTGCAAGTTGACCCGCGTCTGGTCGGTGTTCCAATGGTAGCGGCAAGCAACGGCGGCACAGCCCTTCGCGAGATGCACCTGTTAAAGCAGCAGCAGCTCAACGTAAAGCAACGCCTCTACTTGCAGTTCCTGAACACCGTCTGTCGCTTCAACGGATGGAGTGACCGCGCCGAGTTTGTCATCACCCAGCAGACACTAACTACGCTCGACAATAGCAAGACGGGTACGGTGGATACTATTGCCGGAGAAAAGTCGTAAGGACTTCCTCTGCCGTCCTTTTCGCCGTCTGCCGCCATGCCTGCATAACCGCCATGTCGTCTCTGTAAGATTCAGGGTTAAGCAAGTAGTTGTTGTGCAGGGCTTCCATCTGGTCTGCGGAATACTTTTCGCGCACGAGGGAGGTCACAAGCCGTCCGTAGTCGGCATCCGTCAACTGTTCCTTGTAGTTGAAGGTTGCCTCTTCGCACTCATAATGCCCATCAACCTCTTCGATGCCGAAGCGCATAACAATAGTTCTTACACCGGCAGACACTACTTCTTCAATAGCCTGCGGCATTTCGTCGTAAATAGCTTTTTCCATATCATCTAACAATTTAGTTAATCATTCTGTATTTTCTCCTAAGTCTCACGCTCTGATAACGTCCTTTTACATAGAAGTACCTCCAGAAATTGTTCCCGAGGCTCCCTATACAGGACTTGCGGAAATTGTACGTCTGTCTTCTCGCGCAGAAGCCGAAGTAGCTGTTAAGAACCTGCTCTATGTGTTGGAGCTTGACGACATCATACTCACACCCACATTCGTCCAGCAGCCGCCCATATCCTTCACATCGCTCCATCATTCTTCCGCATGTCCTGTTTGAGAGATAGTTTCTTCCGGGCTTTATAAACGTGCCAACAAATAATATGCCATGACTGACAGGCTGAAGGTATCGCTTGTTCTTATGAAGAGCCAGGCGCAGTTTAATCAGGAAAGCTTCTAACTTCGGAACACTCTTCACCAAGAACGGCAAATCATCGCAGACGATGGCGAAATCATCCACGAATTGCGCCATTCCCCATTTCTTCCCTCTAAAGATGTACTTGACGTAGCTGATGAAGAAAGACATGAGGAAGTTCGCAAACAGCTGGGTCGTAAGATTGCCGATAGGCTCTCCTGTAGGCGAAGTGAAAAGGGACTTGTTCGCGGCCATGTGTTCCTCCCATAGATAGGCTTCCGAATTAAGCACACAGTCTTTTTCTGGATGGTGCATGACAACTACATTTGTAGCCAGCGAAAGGATGTTCCAATACATATCAATGTCGCCGGCGGGATTCCCCTTGCCCTGCACTTCTATCCTATGCCTCCAACGCTTAATGAACCGATTCAGAAGATACCAAAGCAAGTCCTTGTCAATGCTCATAAAGAAGCCCACAAGGTCGCCACGGAATACCCATGCCGGCTTTCTGTAATTATCGCTAACCCTGCTCATCGCCGCTGCAAGATGTTCTACGGCCTTTTCCGTTCCGTAACCCTTCCTGCAATTGAAAGAGAGGTCGCCCTGCTCCCTGAACCGATACTCAAAAAGCGGCTCCAGGCGCAGGCATATCCAATGATGCACGATGCGGTCTCGGAAGTTGGCCGCGAACACTTCCCGCCATTTCGGATAGCGGACAAGGAAACAGGTTGAAGTTCCCGGCTTGTATGTCATGGTCCACAGCTCGCGGGCAAGGACAGGAATGTCCGCATCGGCTATCTGCATATATTCGAGTGCCTGAGTTGAGTTCATCTTTCCTCTTAGGCAGTCGTGGTATGCTTCCCATACAGATTCTAAAAAGGAGGGCGGCACAACGTCATCGAATGCGGTGACAGGGCGAACTACGTTACTGTTGTACTTGTTGTTGTTGTTCGCGTTACCATTGTTGAAGTTCACGTTCCTCGCGTTGTTACGGTTGTTCTCCGTGCTGCTCCAGTGGTTACTGCCTTTTTGCGGATTTGCATCTTCGTAACTGAAGGACTCACGTCCCGCAGTAATCCGCCCATTCAATCGACTATGTAGCTCTCGATAGTTCATCATTCAACGCTTAACCGTTAATGCCTATCCCCTGGCTCTTGAAATAGTCCCTAAGCTTGACAGACTGCCCAGCGACTTTTTGTGCCAGCCTCCTTATTGCCTTCTTCCTGTCCTTGCCTATCACGCCAAGCTGTGACATGATAACCGTATCGTCCATGATGTCCTCGGCAAGTACCTTTGCATAGCTCAGATTTTCCGCCCTTGTCACCTCACTACCACTCTCCAAAGCGAGGGCGAGACTCTGCTTCGCATTGCTCACGGAAACAAGCATTTCGTCGAAATACTTTGCGTATTTTCGCGGTGCATCTGCCATCGACTGAACAATGAGGTATTTCAGGTTTGCGGCATCCCTGTATATTTGGGTCTGCCGCATTGACTTGTGGCTGCGTTTCTTCTCCTTGCTCTGCTCCACCACTTCCTGCGGAATCACTACTTTGCTCTCGTTCATATATTTCTGTTTCGGCCTCCAGGATGCCGTTTCTTTCTGTTATAGTTAGTTTCCTTCCTGCGAAATGATATACACTTTGTCTCATATTCGCTTTATTTAAGTTGGGGCGACGGTCTTTAATGACCGTCGCCAAATAAAAGGAATGGTGCCTTTTTAAGTCACAAATCTGAATGCGGTGACAGGGCGAACTACGTAACTGTTGTACCTGTTGTTGCCGTACGCGTAACCATTGCCGAAGCCCACGAGCCTCGCGAAGGTACGGTAGAGCTCCGTGCTGCTCCAGTGGTTACTGCCAGAACTTATAGGGATAGTACGGCCACGGGCAATAGCATTGGCAAATAGCGGGAGCTGCGCTTCGAGTGCCACATTTTCGTTTGCGTAGGTAGCGGAAGGTGCGCTGCTGGTGTTGTAGGCAGCACGGCTGTTTGCCATGAAGTTGAATATCCTTGCCAGTAAGCCGCTCGACGGAAGCATCCACTTCCCTCGCTTGTAGTTCTCGTGCAGTTTGTCCTCGTCAATAAGCGAACCGCTAATGTCAGCAGGACACCACACATTGCACCGACGGCTTGCCATGAACAGCAATTGCCTGTACCTTGAAGGCTTCGTCGCTCCGTAGGTATCAATCACCTTCTGGACAATCAAATCTGCGATGTCGTGCAGGCCGGTAGTCGTGAGAGGTATGCCCTCTGAAGTGCAATGTCCGGCTGCCCTCAGCGTCGCGTAATCATCCTGCGAGATGTTGAGCGCTTGCAGCGTAGCCTTCAGTACGGTATCGGCGTAGGACATCAGTACGACATTCTCCTCCTTTGTCTGGAAGTTATTCATGTAGTTCTGGCTGTATGTCGCATAGCCATCGTTTGCCACGTTGCTCTCGTCCTGCATGGCGATACCACCGCCTGCTGCCGTGACTGCTGCTGCATCTTTGCGGATGTACTGGTCGCCAGTCATATTCGTAAGTGGCGTATCAAATACGTCCGTCTTATAGGTCGAATCACCGCCATACGTCACACTGCTTGGCTTCGTCCAGCTCTGAACGGCCTGAAGGACTGCATTCAGCACGGCATCATTGTATTCTCCGTTAGTCTTGGCATCGGTCAGTCCGTCCGTTTGCGCTGCCTGCGGATAGATACCCCACGAGCTTTCATAGCCACCGCCATCCTGAACACCACTCGTCGGGAAGGAAGCATCGGCAGCACTCAGGATGTCGAGGTCATACACCGTCTTTCCGTCAACTTGTGTCTGTGTTCTGCGAATAACAACGCCCGCCAGCTGCTTGGAGGCATCGTTTGTGTTATCGAATTGTCCGTCAGTCCAGGCGTAGTCGCCTACTTCCGGAATACGATTCCACAAACCGATGACCTTTTCTGCCGTTCTTGTTTCTCCGCTCGTATTTGTTAGCGTCACTCTCACATTCAGGACAATGTTGCTTACCGCATTGCCCTTCAGCTTTAGGTGCAATATTGGACTGTATGGGTCCTGAAACTCTGCGTAAGTGCCTGCGGAGGAATCGGTCAACTCCCACACCACATCAGGAACAGGATTACCCTGTCCGTTGGTCGCTACTGCCACATCGTTACCACTTGACACAAGCAATGCGAGGTCATTGAAGTTGTCGTTGGCATCGAGGTCGTAGCTATCAGAACCAGTATTGGTGTTGATGTACTTCTTGCCCTCGATGCTGATTGCGCCCGCGCTGATACTTGTGCCAGAGAAACGGACAAAGAGCGGGTTATCCGTAGAACGGATATTGCCGTACCTCACAATAAGCTTTGCCACGTCCTCATAATAGAGGATGCCTTGCGCACCCGTGACGCACGCGATACTTCCTGCAAGTTCGCAGATGCCGCTATCGCCAATACCAATTAGCCACCTGATTACGTCACCCTCAACAGGCTGTGAAAGCCAGTCTATTCCGTTTATTTTTAGCACGGAGATTGGGGACTCTGCCTCAATCATGGCAAGCACATTGGCACGAGTTGCATTTGCCAGCAGAGGCGAGCCTGTCACAACAAACTGTGCCAGGTCGCCATAGCCCTGCATGTCAAGCGTTGCCAAAGACGGCTGTGCGACAAGCGAAAGGGCGGTAAGCGTCTTTGGCAGATGCAATGTAGTAAGCGTCGCCGTTTCCGGCAAGGTGACGGCCTGTGCAATCGTGTTGCGAAGGTCTATCTCCTCTGCCAGTGTCAGGCGTGACAGGTTCAGCGGCACCATAGCCGTACTGCCAGTTGTCGTACATCCATTCAGAGACAGTTTGCGCAGGCGCGTAGCACCGTTCTGGTCGTTGGATATTTGCAGGTTGGCAGGCTTCGAGAAAGCAGGTGCATAGTTCGCCTTCTGTGTATCGTCGAGTGCTTCATACTGTTCACGGGTAATACTGCCGCCGCCTTGTGTCGTGCTGTAGTACGTTGTAGGCTCTGCTATGAACTCCGTCAGGCGTGTTCCCTGAATTGAGAAGCTGCTGGCGTTGATAGTCTTGTCGCCGAGGTTTCCGACGGAACGGTAGTAGTTTAGTCCGCGAAGCTCAATAGGATAGGTGTTGGCGAACTGGAATGTCGTCGTGTAGGTAAACGCCTCTCCTGGTGCCGTGCGCCTGCGCGTGGCATTCGTCTGGCTCTGCCAAGTGAAGACAGGGAAGAGGTATTGGTGCGGCTTGACCGTGAATGTCTGGTCGGGCGTGCCGCCGTTTGGCAATGCCACGGAGTTGACGGCCAGCGTAGCAACGGCATCGCCGATGCCCGTGCTGCCCGTGCTCGTGCCTGTTGTGGCCGCGAACTCCCCGAAGCCTGCATAGGATGCCATGTAGATAAGACGGCGTTTCATGAACTGGATTTCTGCCTCCAACTGGTCGCCCATCGACTGTGCCAATGGGTCAGCCTCTCCGTTACGTCCTACGAAGCCCAGCATGGCGGGGAACTCATAGCGGATTCTTGCCGTCTCGTTGAATGCGACCTGCGGGAAGTAACGCTGAATGTCGAACAGATAGCGGTTCAAGGTACGCCATACGCCGCCCTGCGTGTTGCTCTCGGCAGAGCCGATGCCGCCAGTGAGACTGAGCATCGAGCTGAGGATGGAGCCAACGGCATTGGCAATCGTGCCGTTTTCTTCCCACATTGCTTCCACGAGGTCAAAGAGCGTATTGAGCATACCGTCATAGCAGGACTCGTTCTCCGCTCTCACGGTGTCATTGTCGTCATACGGATTCATTCGGTCAACATAGTACGGCTTCGTCTGGAAGCCGAAGTTGTCCGTTGCGATTGTCGTATCCACGTCATCTTGATGCAGCTCAATGAGGTGCGTTACGGGGTCAATTACATAATAGGTATTCTTCGAGCAGTTGTCCGTTCCGGCAATGAAATGGTTCTCGAAAGCATAGTGGAAGCGCAGGCTCTTCACATTGAAGAACGCTCCGATGCCGTTGGTCTCGTTGCTGTTGCTCGGACGCGCCTCTGCCACAATCTGCGCGATGTAGGCATCCACAACCGCCTGCCTGTCGTCTTGTATGTCGGACGGCGAGCCGATGGCCGTAAAGATGTTAATTGAGTCGTATGCGTGTGTACTTGTGTTCCAGAGTCCAGCATCCACCCATCTTCTTTCGCAGAAGTCCCAACGCTTCAGCAGGAAGTTGTCGCGTGTGATGTACTTGCGCTTGCGCTGTGCCTCCGTAAGGTTCTCCGCTGCCAGTTGGTCGAGCGTGCCATTGTAATAGCGGATATTGGGATTATGGAGATAGACATAGTTCCACGCATTGCGCAGGATTTCCGTAATGGCCACAGAAGGAGCGTTGGCGGGGTCGTCGCACGAGTTGCTATTACACAAGAGGTTGTTGAATTTCTCTGCGGCGGTTAGATTGTCGCCTTCAATAAGTGTTCGTCCTGTCTTGCCACCATCAAAGCCAATGCCCTTTTCCCATGAGTCGGATTCCTCTCCGTCTTGGATAACCGTGTGACGATAATAGAAGCATTCTGGATCTTTTGCAACACCCGGATTGGCGGGGTCTCGGAGGAAATACTTAACCTTCGCCCTCTGGATGACGTTATCGTTTGCATCCAAGTGGTCTGTATCATCCCACGGCGCAATCATATCACTCAATACACTATTGTTTACAGCTCCCTCGAACATGGCGAAGTAGTCATGTCCGTTAGGTCTGTAGTGGTCGTCGCTCGAATCGGTAATCTTCGAGGCTTTCTTGGAATAGCCCCATGCAGGCTTATCCATCTTGCCTGGGCCGAAGCCGCCAAGCCCTCGGAAGTTGGCTGTGCTTTCCGTCTCGGTGGCATTGGTGGTATTCACGCCTGCCGTGAAGAACATTACAGGAACAACCTGCTTTGCCACACAAGCACTTGCAACATCCCTCTGTAATGAATTGGGGCCGCAATATGCCCTGTGAAGCTCGTTGTAGAGCCAGTTGATACCGATAAGGTGCGACTGCATGGAAGAAGCATAGTTAATCTTCAGGACATGCTTTGAGCCGTATGGAAGTCCTGCGCCTGCCTGCCAGCATGGGCCGCAATACAAACCGCCCGTGGGGTTCAGCGAAGCATCGTAGAGGTCGCCGCTTCCGTTCACCCATCCGTCCGGCAGCATGATTGTGACAACTTCACCACTGCCATTCACGGTGCAAGGATAATTCTTTGTGGCTGTGCCTACAGGCTCATCCGCGCCAAGATTGCCGCCATAGACAGGGCAGACATGGGTAAAGGACGCATCCACCATTTCAAAGAGGCGTTGGTCTTTTGCGGAAAGCGTTGACATTTCAACAGCCGTACCAAGGTGTACGTTACTATTGATTTGGGAGGGAGTCAGTACAAGGCACTGACCCGGATCGAGACGGTCATAGTCCAGGTCGGTATTGTAACCGACATCGCCGAACTTCCATTGTGTGTTCCAGTAGAAATAGGTCATGGCCGTCGTACCCTGCCCTTTTCCTTTCAGTTTCTTTGTCGCCTTGCAGAATGAGCCGCTATATTGGGCAAGGAAGTTGCCGCTATAGTCATAGCGTCTTATCTCCAGCCAGCCCTTTTTAGAGTCATCGCCGTACATCACTTCTTCACCGTGCCATATCATACATGTCTTCCCGGCGTTGCAAGCCTTGGCAAGCGAAATGCGCCCCGAGTTGTCGTCGAGTGTAATGTCATTGGCGGCTTTCATGGCACGTTTCTCTGTAGAGCCAGGGAGAGATGAGATGCGGTTTTGGAGCACCTGCTTTGGCGAAAGGCTTCTCTCCCATACACGGATGCCGTAGATGTCGATGTCTGCACCGCTGCCGCGACCGCCCTCTCCGACCTGGCCGATGATGATGCCGCTGTTTGACAGCGCACCCGTACAGAACTCCGTGCGGTTCGACGGATTGTAGCGAGTCTCCCTGACAATGACACCGTTCAGATATACCCTTACAAGGTTAATCGTACCATTTACAGAAGAAGCGTAACCAGAAGTGTAGCGGGCATCGTTGCTCACATTAGGAGCCACGCCTGGCGTTATGGTAATGGAAAGATGCTGTCGCCTGCCCTCTGCCCAGCGGAAGTCAGTCGTAGCCTCGTTGTTGTCCGTCACGCATCCCATCGTGCCTATCATGGGACGCAGACGCAAGCCGAGAAAATGCCCAGCCGTACCAGTTCCTTCGCAGATGCGAAGCACAGGGTCATCCTCGTTGGTGATGTTGTTGACCTGGAAGTCTATTTCGATGGCTAATGCCTTGGACGAAGCAGGAGCAGTATAGAAATGGTTGAACGGATTGTAGCCAATCGTGAGCAGACGGCCAGATGGAACGCGAAGCACCTTCTCGCCGTTATCATCCGTCACCCATCCGTCTGAGGCATCCATCTTGAAGGTGTTGCTCCATTCGCTTGTCACAGCAGCGTTACTGTTGCGGGCATTGAGGATAGTCCTTGGTGTTTCCTCGTCATTGTCGCGAGACTTCGGATTCAGGTGGAACACCGAATCGGCTGTCGGCTGGAAGCCGCTTGTGTTGTCAATCGTGAATTGGCGTGGAGGACTGAGCAAGGCCACCCCTGCCGACGAAAGGGCGTGCAGACGAGCCGTATAGGTGTCCTGCGACACAGCCGTCTCGACCTCCATTGTGGCAAGCAGCTCTTGGTCGCTGCCAGGCGTGACGCTCACGGGGAGACTCACATATTCCGTATGTTCCTCAGAGAGGTTTGGAGAGTCGGCCACAATAAAGCGCACCCCCATGTTCTGCGCAGTGTTGTTGATGTATATGCCGTTGTCGAGAATGGGGTTCCATACCCAATAATGGCAGATGAGCGACTGTACGAAGTTATCTACCGTCTGTGCCATCTGCTGTATCAGCACCTTTGGCCCCACATTTCCTGCCGTAGAGGGCTTCAAGACCAAAAGCTGATGCACAATCACATCGGACGTGATGGCGTCATCGCCAGAGCCATAGGTCAGCCAAGCGGTCAAAGTGTGTACGCCGCTGTCCGTCAAGCCCATTGTACCAGCATCATCGGCAATCGTGTAGTTTATCTCGCCCGTTGCCGTGATGTTCGCCAATGTTTCGTCGTATGTCTCCGAGCCTGCCGTGTTCGTCATCTTCACATGCAGCGTCTTGGCTACATTGCCCTGCAAGGTGAACTTCAGGCCGAAGCTCGTAGCCGTGTCGCCGATGCGTATTGGGGAAATCCAATCCGTTGTCGCCATCGAGATACCCAGCGTTACCGTCTGCAAGTAGATGACGACGCGGTTTGATGACATAACAGCCGTTTCGCCTGCGGCATTTGTGTAGATGTAGCTCTGGATGGAGAAACGAATCATCACGGAGCCGTCGCCGCCCGTGTCTGCCATGCTGCCGACATCAATCACATTCGGGAAACTTTCATCGGAAAGGCTTTCTGCGATACCCGTCAAGCCGACTGTTCCTACAATATCCCATGATGAGCCGCCATTGCCGGAACGCTCAATGACGATGTTCGGCTGACGGTCATAGTTCGCGGCATCGCCTGCTCCGTTTGGCGGGTAGTGCCATGCGAGAACACGCAACGGCACCTCAAACGCCGCACCACGCTTCACGACAAAGGGATTGGCCTGTGTGGAGCCTGTCAAACTCGTAGAGAGAGACAGCGTGTAACTGTCAACCTCCGTGGCAGAAATCGGCAGCTCCGCACAGAACAGGCGCAATGCTGCCACAGCTGACGACAGGCTTTCGCCAGCAGTCAGTGCATTGTAGGCCGTAAGATATGTCATTTGGTCTGCCGCCGTAGCAAACCCCCATAATTCGTAATGGTTTTGTGCGTTTGGTTCTGGACAGAAGCATACACTTCCGCACTTCGTCCCAAACTGCGCCTTGATGAAACGCTCTATCTCTCCGCGATTGATGCCCCATTCAATACCTGGCGGGATGGTGTGCTCGTGGATTATTTGCGCCTCATTGCTTTCGTTCTCTCCTCCCCAATCCTGAGAAAGGCTATCGAGTAAATTACTGCCCTCAATAGTTACTTTTTCTTTTTTAGCCATAAAATTATGAATTGAAAATTGTCAAAACGTAAATACTACCATGCCTCGCTGCGGAACCAGCCTTCGCTACGAAACCAAGCGGACACGTATCTTTCCAAAGCGGCGGCCATCATCAAAAGCCTTCTGCGAAATGTACTCATAGCAATGAATTTGAATTTTAATTATTGACTGGAACTGCTTGAACTTGCATCCGAACTGGAGCTGCTTGAACTTGAATCTGAGCCTGAACTGCTCGAACTTGAATCCAAGCCAGAGCTGCTTGAACTTGAATCTGAGCCTGAACTGCTCGAACTTGAATCTGGGCCAGAGCTACCTGAACTTGAATCTGGGCCAGAGCTGCTGGAACTTGAATCGTCATAGTCGGAACTGCTGGAGCTAGAACCTATATCCGAGCTGGAACTTGAATTTTCTGATGGCTCCCACCCTGCATAAACAGCAAGGTTATTCAAGATGCTCACTTGGTAGGTATAGCCATCCTCCCATTCCGGCTCTTCTTGCCACCGCACACTGCCCGGCAGGGACAGAGAGAAGTCATCGCCGTTTACCGTGAACTCCATCATGTACTCATTGGCAAAGCCAGACGGCCCAGCTTTAAGCGACCTGATAGTAAGCGAAGACACCTTGCCCCATTTGTTTAGCACATTGGGGTTAATGGCGATAGATGTCCTTGTTTGCATGACAACTTTCGGCGCAAGTTCCGAAATGACTTTCGTCTGTGTTGCTTGCCCGCCGATGACGATATAGCCGTCATCGTTAATTGTAATCTCAAAGCCAGCCATAAGGTACGCCTTCACCAGTTGTGCCGAAATGCGTATGGCCGCCTGTGAGCCATCGCCGCCACTTGTACGGTTGGCCTGAAGCAGGAAGTAGTCGTTAAGTTCGTTCAAGGCCGCTGCGGTCTGAAACGGTGCGAGAATTTCGCGAGTGCTGATAGTATCTGCCATATATTAAGTTGTTTGATTTGTCGTTATATTGCCGATGGCGTTCACGCGCCAATAGACAATCTCCCCATCATTATCTACGCCTATACAGCACTCCAGCTCTATGAACTGACCATTCACTATTTCCTGTGTCTTGTAATAATGGGAGTCTCCTTCTCCTGCGTCATTGTCTTTTGACTGCCTAAAGACGAAACGCCCATCTGAAACAGAAAAACCCCAATAAGGGTTGCCGCCGAGAGGTGTCACCTTATGGTAATACAGGCAACCTATAGTGCCGTTTGTCAGGTAGATTATAAGTTTTGTTCCAACAAACGAGCGGGCATAGTCCCTGTCTTCTTCGGTATATGGAATATATCCGCTGTTAGTTGTATTATCAATCCAATTCGGTTTTGTCCCCGATGAACAAAAAACAGGCAACTGTAACAGCAACTGATACCCGTCTCGTATCTCGACGAATGTGCCGCAAGCCTCAAGGTTGATTTCCCTCCCGGCACCATGGCAGTCTTTAGTATAGTAACCTACTGTTGCGTTATCAATAACAGTCTTAGCCCTCCTTAATGCGCCGGATGTAAAGCCGTAGCCTTGTACCACCATGCCTGTCAGCAAATCAACAGCATATCGCGGCACGAAGCGGGCAATGCCAAACGACCAGTTCTCTATCGAAAGGTTGCCGTATTCGTCGGACCAGAACCCAGAATCATAGTGTGTCGGCGTGTGGAGAATTCGGAAGCTGTAGTCGCCGGCTGCTGCGACCCGGAAGAAAGCGATACGGGTATGCGTTTGGGCATCGAGCGTAATCAGGTCGGTAATATTAGAGGTGTTATTGTTGCTATTGAGCAGCTGAAGCCAATAGTGCGCCAGTTCGCCGCTATACCCATCCAACGAAGCACCGCTTGTTTTTACGGTCGTGACGACATAGTATATCTTGCCTGTTTCAAGCGCAAAAATCTCTCCGTCGGCAAGGTTGTACACCGTGTTGTTGACATCAATGATTCGTTCTCCGCCTACAGAAAAAACTTCGCCGCCTTTTCTGTCTGCATCCTTTACTGGATTGAGTTGGTCGAACAGCGAGTGTGGCGCAATAAGCTCTGTGCTGTTATTTCCAAGGTTAACGACACTGAGTCTGTCGCTTGCAGTGAACTCACTGTTAGCGATATGTCCGTTTGCAGACAGCAGCCAGTCATCGTTGAATATGGCGCTCCCGAATTTTGCATACTTCGAGAATATCGCCCTGGCTATGATGTACCTGTTTTGGCTTTTCATGGGCTCCCAATGTTCGGAATCGAGCGATGGATTGTCTCGCGTGCTTGTTGTGACAAGTGCCGCCTCTCCTGTGCCAGTGCCAATATATAAGAAGTATAGTGTTTCGCCGTTCTGGGTATAGCTGATGAAGGGGCGTTCATACTCCGTCACCTCTATTTGTGTGCCGTCCGGGATGTATTCGCTGTCATTCTCATCTGCCCATTCGCCGAGATAGTAATAGGACGGCCCTGTCGCTCCGACACTGCCGTCGGTCAGAACAGGAACGGACACGCTGCCAATCTGTCCCGTCACGCTTGCAGCAGCGACGGTTGCGCTGGTGTTTTTACAAAGAATAAACTCGATGGCATCATAATCCGCTACAGGAACATCGACAAGCATCCCGTCATCATAGCCGCTTGAACTATTGCCCAAGCTCTTTGCAAGAGCGGAATACAGGAAGAATGTGCTTTCCCATGTCGCTCCGGCGCGGCTGTGCCTGCGGAAGTAGAGATTATAGGTGTTGTCTATTTGCCCTGTCACGTCTGCGACTTTTGTCACCTGATTATCCACGTCAACCTTCGAGTAGCCACAAGTCAGCGTGAATGTGTCGGGGGCATAGCCGTCACTGCTACGACTGACGATTATCTGGTTAAGGCTTGGCAGGATGTTGTATGTGTCGTTTCCGGCAGTGTTCACCGTCAATGTCTTTTCTTCGGAGAATACGTCCGTGTTATCCACCACGTTTGCAATGGTGAATTTGAAGATGTCCTGTCCGTTTGGAACACTTGCCGTAATGCCGTAGGCTATGGTAATGACGTTGGTAGAGCTGTTGTATGAAATGGCAAGCCCAGTATCAGTCCATTGGCTCGTGCTTCCGTTCCATGCCATCGCAACGTCGTTCCCAGAGCTATTTCTTCGTTTAACCCCTCTAATGACAGGCGTAAGCTGCGTGTCGCCTTTGTAAAGCGACGGCACAACATAGATATTCTGTGCTTTTGTTGGGATACCAAAACCTGTGACGCGAAGCACGGCAAACTCCGTATCGAGCGAAGCAACATAGCTATCCTTTCCATATTTTCTGTGCAATGTTGCAGCAGAAAACAGTTGCCAGGAGCCATTCACTTTCTTACGCACGGCCTGATACTCGAAAGGCCATGCCTCGCTAACTCCCTGCGGGTCGTCTGTGAAGCGATTAGCGGCATATTTGGTGCTGTCATAATTGCCTACCGCTGGCAGGAAATCGTCTTGTATGTGGGTTTTGCCAGAACCATCTGTACCTTCTTCATTAACAGTAGGAGCTTCTTCTACTTTGCTCCGCATATAGACATATTCATAGTCGCTACCGTCCTTGCCCTTCTGATAGTTCCACTTATATGCGCCAAGTGTAGTTGGGTCGTTTGCGTTATTGTCCGTGCAGAATCCAATCCAATCATAGTCATAATTATGATTGTTTGCTCCATAAACCGTAGTAAAGCCGGTGTGTCCTGTCGGTGTTATGCCGTCTGCCGCAAATGTGATATTGTCAGCCCAGGCAATGTGCATATAGCTGCTTACGCCGTCCGCGCCCTTGAACTCTCCGAGGTCATTCCAGTTGCCGGGCCAGCCCCCTACCCCATTGTAGAAATATAGGTGATGGTTCTCGTTTACCACATAACAGTCGCCAACCGACATTCCTGTCAGTCCTTCAAGCGAGGTAACAGGTTCAGAAGAGGGCGAAGAGGAGGATGAAGAGGAAGACGAGGAGGAAGACGAGGAGAACGAAGAACTTGGCTCCTCGTACAAGTCAACGCTTCCCTTCAGCTCAACGCCTGTTCCGTCTTTGCCTTCTGCCTTTACAGTTGTGGGGCTACCGTTTATATACCAATATCCATCGCTTCCAATGGTAATGACTGGCATCTGGCCGTCGAACACCTTGTCAATGCCGAAGACAAGCGTCTCTCCACCAGTGAGGGTAAATGCTGCCGTCACTTGCTTTGTCGTCGCCTTGTCAATCTCCACGCGGTATTGGTTGTCTGTGCCTGATGTGGGGAGATTAACGGAGCACTCCATGTTTGCCGCCGTGCCACCTGAGCCAATGGATGCCGACACATATTTCTCGCCAAAGGATATTACCGCAGAGCCGATTCCAGTGCAGACAGTTTCGGGGCCACCACCCACACGCTTCATCAAGGTAGCCTTTAGGATAGGCTCTTGCTCGATGATGTTCTTCAGTGCTCCAGAGCTGTTTGCGGCCAAAGCCGAGACGTTCACATTGCTCAACAGCCAGCGACAGCGATAGGTTACGCCGTCATCGCCGTCATCGCCGTCTTCGACCAGTTTTGTAGCACTGCTCCAATCTTCTTCTGCCACAAGGTCAAATTCACTTATGCCGAGTGCAACAGCCTGACGGACATAGCAAGGGTCTGTGCCATCAGGGATGATTCTCTGCCAGCCGTTGAGATGTGATACGGATTCCTGCGCCGACGAGTCGGGGCCAACATAGAACTTCCCATCGGCAAAACGGTAGTACGCATCCGAAGGTTTGTCCGTTAGCCCTATCCCGTTTGCACTGCGCTTATAGACGTATATCGTGGCCGTATTGACACCATGTTCGCCCTGTTCGCCCGCCTGACCGTCTTTCGACATAAGGACTGGCTCAACCCATTCGTTTTTGTTGATGATGTCCCTGTCTGTTGTGGAAAAGGCTGTTGCGGCAGTAATGTATATTGGGTCGGAGCCAGTCGGAATTTTCGGACTCCATCCGTTTATCGTGACAAGAGGTGTGGAGTACGCCCTGTCTGTATAGAGCTTCTTTGTTGAGAACTTATAGTACAGCGGGGATTGTATGCCGGTTGTCGTTATCTCTTCCGCGCTGCGCTTATATAGGTATATTGTAGCCGTACTGCTGCCATTCTTCGCGATGGCAACATTGAAAGTGCGGCGATATTCATAGTACCGTCCGGCAAGGTTGACTTGCACCGTCAGGCCAAGCACAACGGCAGATTTGTCAAAGCTGGCGGGGATGCCGGCAAGCACGAGCCGGTAACGCGGTTCTATATCTTCATCCGTGACGTCGGAGGAAGAACTCGTAATGTCGGATGATGAAGAAGTTCCCGGTTCGTCCGAATAATCGGATGAACTGCTGGAGCTTGAATCGTCGTAGTCAGAACTGCTGGAACTGGAATCATCGTAGCTTTCCGTTGTAGGCTCCAATCGGATGTCCCACCCTGCGTTGGTGCGATAGCGGCGCTTGTTCCCGTCCTCAGAACTCCATTGAATCTGGTCGCCGTTTATGTCAAGCACCATATTCATTATTTTCGGCTGCACCTGACTGTCTGCAACGGACGCAACAAGCTCTGACTGCACAGGTAATCCGTTAAAGGTACTCGCAAAGGGATAGAACTGCACCGAAGCCGCCGATGGCGTGAGCTGCACATCGACAATCGAGGTGTCGAGGTGTCCTATACTTATCGGAAGGCTTTTGGTGATGCTGGCCGCTCCCTCACATACGACAGTAAACATTGCCGTTGCCTCTTTCATTTGCCGCATACGCTCGTACCATCCGTCGGTCATAACATCGTCGCCTGTCCCTGCCACGCCATCCTTGATGTTGTCGATGCCTGTTACATAGACAGTGCCGTTGCTCACCATGAGCGTACAGTCGCCAGCCTGCGGATATATTTGATACTGCCCGATGCCAGGAGCAGCACCATTGGGCGCAAGGGTTAGGTATTTGTTTCCTCGTCTTGCCGTGACCGCCGTGTGCAGACGATAGGTGCGGTAATCACCTTCTTCTACCCACAAACCGCCCTCTACGTTGCCGAAGTCATCAACCATTATGGCGAATGACTGCATATCCATTTCCACCGTCCAAGCCTGCGAATCGTGATGCGGGATGTTGATAGTACGGCTTACGATGGCATTGTTTTCCTCGTCGTAGGCAGTAATGGTGAAGAATGTCTCTTTGCCGAGTCCTCCGAGGTCGTTGCGTGTTTCAGAGAAGGAAAGGTTAATTGAGAATCGTCCGTCGTTCACGTCGCCCGTGTCGCCCCAAGTTTCATTCCAAGCGGCATCGTCTTCCGTGGAGCCAGTGTTGCGCGTAACAATCCAATGGTCGGCTTCTATGGGCGTGTCCCATCCTTGTATGAGCCATGCAGCCACGGTAATCACCTTTCCATACGGCACAGGGGACACCAATGTCTCTGCGGTGTTGTCGTCGAGCGTGATGGCTACGTTCATACGAATGGGCAGGTTTGCGTTCTCCACCTCCCATTGGTTGTTGTATTGAGCCGTTCCAAGGATGCCAGTGTCAAGCGTCACGGTTCTCTGGTTGTTGGCAACGGCACTGACTTCACCAAGACGGACATACCAATAGGTATCGCTTGCTTGTTCGGACGTATCCGTAAACAAACCCTCCTGTGTAATGTATGGGTACTTGTCCTTTCCGGCCTGGCTCTTTGGGGCAAACACCAGATAGGCGGTTTTGTTTGTTTTGCTCAGTCTTGCATAGATGGTGTAAGGACCGTCGCCGCCTTTAAGCCTGCGGTTGCGCCCTGTGAGCGTCCATGCCTGGAACTCGTTTTCAACAAAGCCAAGTCCGGGTTCGGCTTTTGAATATACCTTTATTTTCGTGCCGCTCTGGATATATACGGCTAAATCATTGGGGGAGTTGTTGGCATTCGGCGTGATGCTGATTGCACTTGGATTGATATAATAGACAGGGTTTGAACGAGCCATCTTTTGTTGACATTTAACATTATAGCTCTATAATAGCATTCTGCACCCAGAGCGTCAAGGGCAAGCTTGCCCTTGACTAAGCTTTGGTTATATCGTAATTTCGATATAACACGATAACAACACAAGGCAACAACAATGGAAAACCCCTTTTGCCGCAAGGCAATCCCGACTCCCCTACCCTTTCGTATAGAGGGTATCGGAATGGCACCCATAACACCTGTAGCAGACGCATCAGAGCTTGCCGCACAGGTACTGCTTGATGCGGGTGCAAACAACCCAGGCCGTAATGGTATTATGGCAAAACTGCGCCACATCAGAAAAGCCGCACCCGAAAAAGGCAGTCCGGCATACTATGCCGTTCTTTCCTCCCGTGTCCGCGACACACGCGCCATAGAAGCGCGACTGGCCATGCGCTATGTCGCATACTGTGAGCAGGAATTAGCAGGCAGTGCAAGACACAGAACACAAAACACAAAACTAACGGAGCTGGAGCGTGGCCTTTACGACAGGATAGACACCATCGAGCGCGAGGGCGGCGAACTGAAGCACCGCTGGCAGCGATGCCTTGCAAGGGTCACGGTGCAGCTCTTGGGAGTCGGCAGCGATGCACGTCAAGTTGTCGAAGTAGGCACATTAAGTAAGCCAACTACACACGCATAGTCGAACAACTAAACACACCTCGTTTGGGATTATGGAAGAGAAAGCAGTTTTCCAACAATTTGACAGGTTCGGCGATGGGATATGGTCAACGACGTTTGACTGGAGAGACGAGCACGTCATGAAGTACATCCGTGCCTTTATTCGGCACGGCAAGATTGACTCAAAGAAGAACATACATCGTCTTAACGCCATCCTCACGGGCAGGCTTGTACGCAGTATCGGGTGGAAGGCTTGGTCGGAAAGCGGAGGCGATGCCGAGGTGTTCCAGGAAACCTACCTCAAATACGGTCAGTTCGTGGAACTTGCCGTCGGCGGGATTCACAAATACAAGCCTATCGACCCTATCACTCACAGGGCATGGCAGCCTATCCCCGTAGCTGGCCGCAGGCGCAAGGCAAAGCCCCACTCTACGGCAGAAATGCGCAAGCAGGCGAGGAAGTTTGAGCGGCTGCTTGTCGAACACTTCTCTTACGTCGGACTTGGCTTCCTCGTCTATGCGGCAGGGGCCAACCGCGAGAACTATAAAGAAATTAACCGCCTGATGGGAATCTCTTCAGGAAACAAAACAGTCACGATATAGCACACTATAATTATGAGTAACAAGATTGCATTAGCCACCATCCAGTTCAAGGCCGACGCAAAAGGTGCAAATGCCGCTCTTGAGTCCATGCGCCAAAGCGCAAAGGAGACAGAGCAAAAAGTAGCCGACCTGCAAAGGGCATTCGACAACGGCGTGAAAACCATGAAGGATGCCAACGGCGTTGAGTTCAACGTAGCAGAGGAGCTGAAACGCGCAAAGGCAGAAGCCAAGAGTTTCAATGACGGTATAGCGCAGCTGATTAAAGGCGCAACGGCTCTGGAGTCCGTAGTAAAGAACATACGCCTGGGAGAGATTGAGAAGAACACCCGTGGCGAGTTGAAGGGTGCTCTTAATGCACTTGACATGCGAAGACGCAACCTCAAGGAAGAAAGCCCGGACTATGCCGAAAGGAAGAAGGACTTCGACGATGCAGAGGCAGAGATTAAGAAGCAAATCAACCGTATCGACCATGATACGGACAGGCTATTGAAAACCCTCAGTGAAGGCGGCTCCGTTGCCAAGGAGGTTATCGACAAGGAGATGAAGGGCCTTGAAGACATACTGAAGCTTATACCCGAAACCACCGAAGAATGGAAGAAGTATGCCGCACAGCTGAAGGAGATTCGGGGGTATGTTGACGAGATGAACAAGCAGGAGCTGAAGCAGACGGCAAGCATCCTTGGCGACCAGAATCTCGGGCAATATAACGAAACCCAAATCAGAGAGGCCATCAAAGCGGGCGAACAGCTGATAAAGACTTATGAGACGGCAAGCCCCGAAGCAAAGAGGCTGGCCGAAGAGATTGTCCGCGCAGAGGAACACCTGGAACAATACGGCACAAAGGCAGAACGCGCAGCGCGTAGAGAGGCAAAGGCCATAGAAGATGCAGCAGAGAGACGGAGGAAGTCCGACGAAATGATGCAGCAGCAGTTGCAGAAAGGGACCAACCTTACCGAAAGTGCCTTGAAGCAGCAAGAGCAATACTGGCGCAAGCTGATTGACGACCCCAAGACGGCAGCCGAAAGCCTGCAACAGTACGGGGCAAACCTTGCACATGTGAAATCCCTGCAAGAGCAGATGGCATCCGATGCCATCCGAACAAAAGGAGAGGAAGCCCTGTCTTTCTTCAGGGGAAACACCAGCGACGCAAGTGCCGATACAATTCAAACACAGGCAAAGGCATTGAAGGCATACCGTGACTCATTGCCAAGAAAAACGGAGGCTAACACCATCGCCGAGATAAACACCTATCTTGAACAGGCTGGCGCCGTGGCAGGCAAAGCGGCAGCCCAAACTATGTCGTTCAAGCAAGCTATGCAAGTCGGCATGGCCGCAGGCAAGGGGAACTTTACAGGGACAACCGAACAGTTGACGCTTGCCAAAAAGACGTTGGAAGAAATGTCGAAGGGCGCAGTGAAAGGCGGTCTCGCATGGCGGAGAATGCAGGAGCAGATCCGTAATGTTGATTTGGAGCTGCAAAAGACGGAAAAATTGTCACAAGAGGTCGAAAAAGTCCTCAATCAGCCCAAAGGAAAGAGCATGAACGAGCTGGCCGATGCCATCAAGAGGGCTGAAGCCAGAATGCGCGGATTAGCATCGACGGACACAGAATACAAGAAGTTGGCTTCGCAAATCAAGGTATGCAAAGAGGAACTGCGAAATCTTGAAGGGCAAAGCCAGGTGACTTCTTCTGCTTTTGAGAAAGCATGGAGCCGTCTAAAGACCTACGTCGGAGTATATGTAAGTGCAGCAGTTGCTATGCAGAAAATCATGGCAACATTCTCAAATGCCAATGAGCTTTCTGACAAGATGGGAGAGGTTGGCAAGACCACCAATATGACATCTGAGCAGTTGGCGCACTTACAGGAAAGCCTCGGTCGTATCTCTACGCGCCAGACTATGAACGAACTGATGTCGTTGAGTGCAGCCGCAGGTCAGTTGGGTTTGAAGGCCGAACAGGATGTGCTGGCCTTCACTCGTGCCGCCAATAAAATTACCGTCGCCCTGCCAGAAATGGGACGAGAAGGTGTGACGGAGCTGATGAAGATTGCCAAGGCTACAGGCACAGTGGATGAGTTGCAGAAGCAAATCAACCACGGGCTAATAGAAGACAGCAACGCAGTGGAAGCAGCCCTGACGCGCGTAGGTTCTACCATTGATGCACTCCGCGCAAACAGTGCATCTACTGCACCGCGTATCACAGACTTTGTAAAACGAGTTGGTGCGGTCGGTGCCCAAAGCGGTTTGACTATCGACAAGGTAGCAGCCCTCGGTTCTACAGTGGACGCCTTGGGCTTGCGGGTGGAAATGTCGGCAACGGCACTCTCCAGAATGATTCCTGCCATTAAAAACAACGCCTTTGCCATTAGCAAGGTCATTGGTATCGCGCCAGAGGAAATCAACCGCATGTATGAGGCTGGTGATGCCATGCAGGTTATCATCAAGTTGCTCAAAACGATGAGCGGCAAGGGCGAAGATGAGATTGAGGGTATGCTAAACCAGAGCGGATTTGGTGACATACTTGCCGAGTTGAACCAACAGGGCGCACGTGCAGGAATGGTGTTTGCCGGACTTTCTCAAAATGTAGCCGAGTTGGAGCGCCAGTTGGACATTGCCCACGATGCCTTTGAAGAGAACATTGCCATCGAGCAAGAGTATTTACGCATGAACGAAACTTCGGCTGGTAAGCTGGCGCAGTTGGGCAATACGCTCACCAACTTCTTTGTGCGTGCATCTACCAGCAACTTCCTCGGGAAGGTGTATGATTTTCTGAATTGGTTCTTCAAGAACTGGATTGAAAACCCACGCTTACAGTTGTTCTTCAATACACTGATAGGCTACCTTGTGGTAATGAAGACCAATCTTGTCGCCATCATCGCGCAGGGTACTATTGCCGGGATAAAGGCTATTGGAGATGCTTTTGTCCAAATAGGAAGGAGCATCACCAATATGTTTGGTGGCTTGAAAAATGTAAAGAAAGGAATTGAAGAGGTAGATAAGTCCACCAGGGCCATGAATATGGCTAACGCATGGCTGGCTCTTGCAACAGCTATATGGATGGCCTATAATGCTATTAAAGCATGGTACGAAGAAGCTCATAAGGTGCAGAAGATAGCCAGCGAAGCCATGTCGCGAGTAGCAAGCGAAACCGACGCGGCAACGAGGAAAGTTGATAAGTTCTTCGATAGTATAGGCAATGCGCGTGTCGCAATTGAAGATGCAAAGAAGGAAGTTGAATCAGCAAAGAAAGCCGTTGACGAAGCTAAGAAATCGCTTGATGGTAGTCGCGAGAGCGTGGAGAAGTTGGAAAAAGCAGAGAGCGACCTGAAAATTGCTGAGGAGAAATCAACAAAAGCCAATGATGACCATGCCGCCAGCATCCGTAAGCTCAACCAAGAGTACGAGCCTTATCTTGGGTATATGCTTTCCGAGATTAGTACGGCACAGGAGGTGGCAAATGCCCGTGAACTTATCAATGCAAAACTGGAAGAGACAATTAGACTGAAACAGAAGGAGGCTGGATATGGACGCATAGAGGAAGAATTTGGCGGCAAGCGCGATGAGAAAAGACAGGATTTGTATAGTGAAATAGGTGGTATTATCTCAGACCCGACAAGTGCAGCACAACTAAGGAAAGACATAAATAACATTATCAAAAAAAATCTTGACCAAGAGGTTTCCGACCCTGATGCATATTGGAAGGTTATGGGTGAATTAGACAAGCTGAAAGAGCAATATAACATCACCGATATAACCGAGAGAAATAAACTTCGTATAGCCGTTGACAAACTCTTAAGAGTAGAAAGGAAGATTGCAGCTGCAAAAAAAGTTATAGATGATAACTTTAATGCAGATATTAAAGCTGCAAGAGTAGGTTCAGAATATACCAAAGGAACCCAACAGGAGCTGAAAGAGCAGTTTAAGGCTATAGACGAAGGCGAGAAAACCGGCTTGAAGCATTTGGAGCAATTATACAAAGAAGCCGACGACAAGACACGCAAGGAGCGTGCCGCCGCCCTGCTGAAGCAAATGGATGCCTATGAAAAACTCCTTGCCAATTCTGAGAACTTCTTCGACCGCACAGAAAAGGACGAGGAGGCCTCCTATAGGGTACTGCGAGAGAACGGAGATAAGCGCATGAAGGAACTACGCGAGCAGCGCGAGAAACTGATTGAGGAGGCTGGTGATGCCTATCAAAGTTCAAACAATCCTGGAAATTCTTACAAGCCAAAGAACCCGTGGGGCGACAAGGCAACAGCCGAAACGCCTTACGAACAGTGGGACGCCGACGCGCTGGTGGCTCGCCGCAAGAGCATGAATACTTTCGTCCGTGCATTGTCGGAAGGAACGGATGTGCAGTCCGTCCTCAAACAGGACAAGGCACTGCAAAAAGCCATCGAGAAAGGTATGTCCTCCGACATGCGCACCGTCATTGCTTGGTACAATGAGGAGCGACTGAAGATTCAGGAAGAACTTCACGACCGAAACCTTACCAATACAGGCGCTTGGCTCGACCCCAAAAAGGGACGTTCCAAGAAACCAAGACAAGTGATGAGCGAAGCCGCCATTGCGGAACTGGAGCGTTACTATGAGTGGCGAAAAACAGTTATCGACGACGCCCGCATAGAAGAAGGACTCTCTGAGGAGGAATACAACCGCCGCATGGAGGCACTGGAGCAGGAGCACTTGCAGAAGCGACACGACCTGCGCGACAGCTTTACATCCGAGGACAAGGCTTTCATCCAGCAGTTCCGCAAGTGGTGGGAGAGTGTGGCCGAGCTGGACGAGGTGGAATGGAGCGGTATAGAGGCTGAATGGAAGGTTGCTTGGGAGCGCGACCGTAAGCGCAATAACTACATGGCCGAGAAAGACCTGGCTTCCATGCGGGCAATTGTAGTCAAGCACCTGAACGCTATCGACAACATCATCAGCAAGGAGCGTCCTTATGACGGTATCACACGGAACCTGCAAGACAACCTCACTAAGATGGGTATCCTATTCGCAGATATGGATGCCATGAATAAGGAGGCACTTGCCAGGGGCAATGGAAAGAAGTTCGACGATGCCGCATACGTTGAGCAAAACACAAAGCGCGTGGCATTTCTTTTGGGCGAAGCGGAACATGCTTACAGCTTAACCATTGAAGAGCTGCTGCAAAAGATGGCCGCGAAAGGAATGTCTGCGTGGGCAGAGGAACTGAACAACAATCCCAATGGTGACGCTATGAAACAGGCGCTTTTGGCTCAACTGCGCACTGCTTACGATGCCGTCCAGGAGGCTATTAAAAAAGAAGCGTCGCTCATCAAGAAGCACGTTGACATACAGTGGAACGATGTATTATTCGATGGGAAAAGCGCAAAAGGGATGTATGAAAGCCTGCTATCGCGCCTTGGGCTACAGGAAGATGCCGTGAAACGAGCCAACAGTCTGATTGGCGCAGGCTATGCCAGCGAAAAAGTTGCTGACAAACTTGCCATCAAGCAGATGCAGATTAAGCTCCGTATGCAAGAACAATACTTCCTGCTTATCCGTAAGACAGGAATGGAGCGCATTGCGCAACTTGAAGCAGCTGGAAAGCATGAAGACGCAGAGCATGTCCGCAAGAGCATGAACCTTGCACTTACCCAAGAGCAGAAAACGCTCGACGAACAGCGCGTAGCTTTGGCGAACAAGTTAGAGGAGAGCCAGAACAGGCTTTATACGGAATTGAAGAGCTGGGCAGAATTGCTGACGAGCAGCTTGCAGTCCGTATTCGAGGCAAGTAACACTGGTAATGCAGAGTTCTACAATGAGCGTGCAAAGCTCCAACTGACAGGCGGTAGCGGCAAAACCGAACAATACATCGTCATTGATAATGCAGGAACCAGCGACGCAACGGCGCACTACGAGACACTGACAGAGCTTGAAGCCCTTGAACGCAAGCACGAGATTGAGCAGCAGAACGCGATGGCCGACGCTTGGAAAAAGGTCATGGACGACATCAACGCCAAGCTGAACGAGACCATCACAGACCAGCTCAATGCGATGCTGCAAAACCAGTCTGTTGACATGAATACGGATGCCGTGACGAAGAACACGGAGGCTTTACTCGGACTTACTGCCGTCATTAACGATAAAGGAGATTCTGGCGGGAGCGGTATTACGCCCTCTACGCCACAAGTACAAATAGACACAACAACGCCCGGGAAGAAAGCATCAATAGAAGTAGAGGGCCTTATCCCTGGAGGTATCGTTGACGAGGATTACGTTCCTGTACCGTACTCTCCTGCGCAGACGGGCGACAATGGGTATCAGTTCCAGTCGCCTTGGGAAGTTCCCGAAGATGCCGGGGACAAGGTTGTTGCACCTTGGCTACAAATGGCGGAGGCAAACAAAAACGCCACCGAAACCGTCCTTGATAATCAGAAGACAGTATTGAGGGGAGAGCAGGAAACAGACAAGAAGATGACGGCCAGTGCGCAAAGCATGTATGCCAAGATGACGGCTGCCATGAATCTGTACGGCATTGCATACCAAGCCATGTCTAATGACAATCTCTCAACCGCCCAAAAGTTTGAGATGATTGCCGTGCAAGCCGCAGGACAGGCCGCCATAGCTGCATTATCGGCTTCGATGTCCCAAAGCGTCGGTCAGGTTGCAGCAGAGACACCAGCCGTTGCATCGAAAGCATGGTCACAACTCGGTCCTATTGGCGGTGCTGCTGCCGTAGCCGTGTTCACAGCCCTTATCGGCGGCTTGATTGGCTTTGCCACCAGCAAGATTGCCAAGAGCAAGAGCGAAATTGCTGCCGCCACTGGAGCCGGCGGGAACAGTGTGGCATCGGGTCGCCTTGTCACGGGTATGCTGACATACGCAGAGGGCAATGTGAATGAGTTCACAGACCCCAACACACTGACACCTGGCAGGCAGTATAATGTTGATGCCGCAGATGGCAGAACCTATCGCGCACGTTATATGGGCAAGAACCCAAGGACGCACATCACCAATGGGCCGGAGTTCCACTTGGCAGGTGAACGTGGCAGGGAAGCCATCATAGACGCTGCCACCACCAGGCACATTCAGATGGACGAGGTGGGCATCTGGAGAGCCATACAGACACTCTCTGCCGGAGGTCGTATTGGCCCAAGAAAAATTCCCGGACGCGGCATAGCTGCTTTTGCGGACGGCAACTTGGACGAGTTGGGAGATATGGGAGCAATGGGCGGCATTGGAACTATGGGCGGCATTGACCTTGTTGCAGTACAGGCTTCGCTCGACCGCAACAGCGCAATACAAGAAGCTCTCCTTGAACGTCTCTCACAGCCTATTCAGGCAAAATTCGATGTCTATGGCAAGGGCGGCCTTGTGGATAGCTACGACACAGGCAAGAAGACAGCCCAACGCTACGGACAGAGATACTAAGGCAATTTACGATTTGGCAATTTACGATTTGACAATTTACTATTTACGATTTAACAATTTACGATTTTATGATGGCGATTGATTTGGTGATTCCAATGGTCTTTTCGCAAGACCCGCAATGGCAGGCAAGGTATGCCGCTGCCAGTGGCAACGCTTCCGCTGCCACAAAGAATGTTCGTTTCCGTTCTTGGGGGACGGAGGGACTGCTCATAAGATGCTGCATGAAGTTCATGCCTTGGCTAAGAAGGATACATATCCTGCTTGCAAGCGAGAGCCAACGGAGGTATTTAGATGAAGCTATCGGGACAAATGGGAAGGATGGAGCCGTCGGGCCAACCATCAACATTGTCTATCATCGTGAGTTCATGCCGGCGAAGCATCTGCCGTGCTTCAACATCTGCACGATTGAGATGTTCCTGCATCGCATCCCCGGCCTGGCTGAACATTTCATTTACAGCAACGATGACTTCTTCCCCCTCTCTCCGTTGCAGCCGGACGATTTCTTCAGACCTTCCGAGAAAATAGCGGGCGCATATCTCCCCTGTCAGCACTTGGTCGAAAGGCCATACCCCAGCGACACGAACATCTTCAACAAGTTTGTGCAGAATGGCTTGAACATGATTGCCGCAGACTTCGGAAAGCAATACACGGACACATGGCTCAGGGGCGGCCATTCCATGCAGCCCATGCTCCGCACGGCAGTAGAGGAAGTTTGCATACGTCATGCTGACCGCATCAGCAGGAGCTTCACGTTTGACCGAACCGAGAACAACTTTAATCAGTATATATTTGCTTTCTACCAATACCTGAGCGGAAAGTATATTGACTATGAAGCCCACCATGCTTATGTAGGGCCTAAAGTGCCGACAAATGAGGTGGAGGCATACCTTCGCTCTCCAAACCCAGGCATTGTCTGCCTCAATGACAACGAGTGTATTGCAGACTGGAAACAGAGGGCGGCCATCGTCCGCAGGGAGATTGAAGCAAGGCTGGAAAGGTGAGGAGAAAGGGAACACTTCCCTACCCTATCCATGTAAAAGGCGCAAATTACAACTAAAGACATTCTCAACAAACGAAATTGTTGTTAAGGTGTTCACAAATTCCGCACAGATGATAGACGTTCTAATCATTCATTACAACACTCCAGAGCTGACAGCCGCCACCATTAACTCGCTATGGAAGCATACGCCAAATGCGCGGGTGACGGTGTTCGACAACAGCGACGAAAGACCATTCTCCCCGATTGGACTGGATAGGCTGAATAAGCCGAACAGAGAAAACGGACTCTTTACCCTCGTTGATAACACGCGCGGTCAGATTGTCGATTGGGACCAGTGGCTAACGCAGTTCCCAAACAAAATGCCCTGCCCAGAGAACAATTGGGGTAGCGCGAAGCATTGTTATTCCGTGGAAATAATGATGGACATATTTCCAGACGGCTTTGTCCTTATGGATAGCGATGTCCTTATCAGGCGTGATATAAGGGAGATTATCGACCCATCCGTAGCATGGAGTGGCGGTGTGCATGTCAACACAAAAAGATATGGTGTCAGCATTCCGCGTATCACTCCCTTCATCTGCTGGATAAACACACCTATCCTTCGGCAGCACGACATCCGATACTTCAATCCTGACAAGATGTGGAAGCTGCATACGGCCAGCCCACAATGTTGGTACGATACAGGCGCATGGCTGCTCGAAGCGTGCAACAATGCCGGAGTTGCGGGAAAGAGGATAAGGTTAGAAGACTATGCCGAGCACTACGGCGGCGGTTCATGGAGGAAGCATACACCAGAATCATGGCTTGGCAAGTTCCGCTCACTATGGGAGCCAGTAAAGCCGTTGCGCAAGGCCGATGGGACGGAAGTAAAATATACGGTACTATCTTATATCTTCAACAACTACGAGCAAGTGCATGAGGTCGAAGAGAAGGATCCAGAAGCAGACTATGTTCTCGTGACGGACAATCCCTTGCTTCACAGCGACACATGGCGCGTTGTCGTTGATGAGATGCCTGGACTCGATGCGATTGAGAAAATGTACGCGGTTCGCTACCATCCCTTCCGTTATGTCGGAACGGAGTTCGTTGTGCGGCTTGACGGTGCTATCGGCATTAACAAACCGCTCCTGCCGATTATAGAGGAAATGGAAAGAGGGGGCTATGACCGAATGTTGATGATACACCCCCGCCGGAACACCATGCCTGACGAGTATGGCGTATGGGTGCGCAAGCGCAACTACCCGCAGACAAGTGCCGCTCATATCCTCTCCAAGATGCAGCAGGCAGGCTACGACCTGCACTATCGCGGCCTGTTCCAGTCCTGCTTTGAGGTTGTACGCAACAACGAGGTAAACCATGACGTAAACAGCATGACGTTCCAGCTGCTGCACGACTTTACCCCAGACGGACACATTGACCGTATCGACCAGACGCTGCTATCGTATGTCGTCAACCATCACTTTGCAGGGCGACTGAAAGTGTTGCCCGTATCGGAAAGCATCGTTACCGACGGAAACCTGATGACATGGTACAAGCACAACTCGTTCTTGCCTAATCACTCGCGCCAGACAACCGCCCCGATGATGTTCAACAGGCCGTGCGTGACATGGGCGCATGATGTCCCTCGCTATACCGTACTGACCTACATCTTCGGCGACTACGAGCGGGTGCATGAGATAGAAGAGAAAGACCCAAACGCCGACTATATTCTTGTGACAGACAATCCTTCGCTGCATAGCGACACTTGGCGTATCGTCCTCGATGAGCTGTCAGGACTCAGTGCAATGGAGAAGTGTTACGATGTGCGCTATCATCCATTCCGCTACGCAAAGACGGAGCTGTGTGTCAGACTTGACAGCTCGATAGGCATCAATGGTTCTCTTCGACCTTTCATAGAGAAGATGCAGGACGGCCAGTATGACCGCTGTCTCATGGTTCATCCGAGCCATCTGACTATGCAGGAAGAGTATGATGCTTGGGTCGGATTCCGTCGTTATTCGCAGGAATATGCAGACCATGCTCTTGCAACGCTGCAACGCTTGGGCTATGACATGCAGTATCAGGGTTTGTTCCAGGCGTGCTTCGAGGTGGTGCGCGACAATAAGGTAAACAGCGAGATTAACGAACAGACGTTCCAGCTGCTTCACGGCTTTGCTCCTGACGGAGAAATAGAGCGCATCGACCAGACGCTGCTTTCGTATGTTGTCAACCGATACTTTGCGGAACGTCTGAAAGTGTTGCCCGTTCCCGAAAGTGTTGTCGGCTCAGATTTGATGACGTGGTACTGGCATAACTCAGACAAGGCAAAGCGTCTCAGGAAGCCCATAGACCCGATTATGTTCAACAAGCCTTGTGAGGCGTGGATGCCATGATACAGAAACTACGCATTTATATATGCACACATACCGACTTCAAGCCGCTGGTGAAGAATCCCGTCTATGAGGTGGTGGACGCCCGGCAGTACAATGGTGACATGTGCGCAAACGGATTGCACGGCTCGTTCTATTCGGAGTTGCTGATGTATAAGTATGTGTCGGAGCGGAAGGACTTGCCGGAATATGTGGGCTTCTGCGGCTACAGGAAGTATTATTCGTTCCGTGACGATGTGCCGGATATGGACGCGATTTTCAAAGAGCACGATGCCATAGCCACCACGCCCATGCGGATAGAGCCTGATGTGAGAGGCCATTATCTACATTATCATAACGGATACGACCTTGACATCGTGACAGACATCATACGCAACGACTACCCTACCCTATTCCCAACCTTCATCCAGTCACTGTCGCAAAAGGAGTTCTACGCCTGCAACATGTTCATCGTGCGGCGTGATGATTTCCTCTGGCTCATCAACACCGTGTTCGGGATTCTTGACAAGTATCTGGAAGTGGTTACGGCAGGCATAGAGACAGAAGGAGACCCTATCCTCGCACGCATCGCCGCACATAAGAAGGACTATCATATCGGCATGGAGCCTTCGCTTACGATGGAGTATGAATACCGTATTGGCGGCTATCTTGGAGAGCGCATCGTGAACACCCTACTGCTCCACCGCTTCAGGAACATCAAGCACTATAACATGATAGTCACGCGGAATGCCGTATCACCCCGCCTGCCCTTGACGAAAGCCTCCTTATGACTTAAATTCGGGTATTACAACAAAAAAGAAACACCATGTTCATCACACAACAAAACGAGATTATTTCTCTCATGCCTACGGCGCGATGGGACCGTCCCTCACAGCTCTTCGGCTATCTGGAGGAGGAGGAACGTGTAGCACTTGAACCGCTTCTTGGTACGGATTTGTACGAGCATCTTTGCGCGGAGTACGAGCGGCTGATTGCGAAATATACCGATATTACATCAACCACCATACGCCCCACCAAAAAGGCAAAGACCAATCCACAGCTTCCTTACGCCGATGTGACGGAACGCCTGGATGCTTTGCAGACACAGATGGCACCCAAACCGACTACGCCGTCATCTTCCAGCTCATCGTCGAGCAGTTCCGATGCAGAAGAGTACAGCACGGTATCTGACGACGACATGGCAGCCATCAGGCTCATTCGCATTTGCCAACAGATTGAGTTTTACAAAATGCTCAGTCATAAGGCTGGCTTGCTGACGGTGTCATTCAATGAAGGTGGCGGCATGAATACGGTGTCTGCCGACAACTATGAGCCTGCCGATGCCAAGCGCATGGAGCACCTGGTCAAAGATGCCTATATGAGTGCAGGCAGGGCCATAGACACTCTCCTACTCTATCTCGAAGCCGATGCCAAAGGCAGCAAGAGGTTCACGGAACGATGGAGCAAGGCAGATGCTTACTATCTGCATAAGGATCTGCTTTTCCAGACAGCCCGCGTATTGAACGAATATCTTGACATAAAAGGCGAACGCATGGCGTATATATCACTTGTGCGCGATATTCGATTCTGTCAGGGTACTTATTTGAAGCCAAGAGTAGGAATGAAGCTCCTGCAAGCCGTGGTTGCCTTCGCCAATGGAGAGGTGGATAATGATGGCAGTGCATCATCTTATAACGATGTCATGCAGGAACTCCTGTCGTTGCTGAGAACTGCCCTTGCTTTCTATGTGGAAGCCCGACGCACGTCATTGGAGCCTGCCAAGGAAAAGCTTGCACGAAGAGACAGTACGGCAGACGCACAGCAAGCGATGGCCTCTGCGTGTGACTATATCGAGGACAACCTCGAAATGCTGGGTGATGTTGCCGTAGGCAGTCCAATATATAAAAGTGTTCGCGCACGCGAGGAAGAACTTGCCAAGTACGCGGCTGACGAAGCAGCGGCTAAAGAACGCCAGCGCAAGGCAGCCAGAGAACGCAACAACCGCAAGCTGTTCACGGCTTTTCCCGTCACCCACCGTCCGGCTGACTATAACAAATAAGCACCTTAAACACGTTTTTGTACTTACTTTCTGTTTCAATTTATAGGAGAGCTGCGATGCGAATCGCGGCTCTTTTGCTTCCCTGTAATGTTGCAACATTGCAACACAATAAAGCTATAACATAACGATGTTAAAACATTATAGCATCGTTTCTATGTCGTGTTACAAATATGTTATGTAGCATAGTTGTGGCATTTTTGCACCAAAATGTTTTGCTGTTACAGCAGAAAGATGTACTTTTGCACCAGCTACAACAAAAAATAAGTAAATCTCTCCGTTTTTACATTGCCTTGTTTGCAACCCTGCAACTATGTATAGCGTTAGCTTTGCAACATGGTAACTAAGTGACAGAGACGTGTTGCATTGTCATAGTGTTGGCGTGCCGTTGTTCTGCAATGTTGCAGCACAACAAATGAACGTATAAACATAGTGGCAAAGCTGCAAAACGACAATGGAACACAGTAATCATGGAGTATAGTTACAACTAAACAAAACCGTATTATGAAAGGTAAGAATGAGAAAACGCGGTTGCATGGCATTATCGCCATCGGCAACTACAAGGGTGGGGTAGGGAAGACTACAACTACCCTGAATCTGGCTACGGCGCTTCGGCTGCAAGGCTATCGGGTATTGATTATGGACTTCGACCACCAGTGCAACCTCACGTCCTGCACGGATTGGGAGCAGGAGCGAGAGCTGGCGGGCGACCCTACCATCTTCGACACGCTGACACGCGGGGCTGATATTCCCGTGTATAGGGACAGCAGCGGGCTTTACTACACGCCCAGCACAATAGGCATGTCCGAAGCAAGCGCAAAGCTCTCTACGGTGCGCAACGCGGCCAACGTCCTGGCTCGTGCCTTCCGCAGGAGCATCGACGACCATACAGGCGAAGGATTGGTAGAGTGGGGGAGTAGCTTTGACTATATCCTCATGGACTCTCCTGTTGCGCCAGTAGTGGTGACAGACAATATCCTGATTGCTGCAACGGCATTGGTCATCCCTGTGTCGCTTGAAGGCTTCACACTTGACGGACTGGATAACTACCTCGGATATGTAGCCGACATACAGGGAAACGACAATGAGCGACTTGATGTTCTTGGTGCAATCGTTACCATGCGTCAGGGCAATCTAACCGAGGCGAAGCAGTCTGAAGCTGCGCTCAGGGACAAGTTCGGCAAGCAGATATTCCAGACAGTCATTAGCAGACGCAGTGCCGTCAGCAAGTCGCTTTTCCATCACGTCAGCATCTTCGACTTTGACCGCAATAGCCCTGTTGCGGAAGAGTTTATCATGCTTGCCAACGAAGTGCAGCGGAAATTGAAGAACGTAACACTATAACATTGCATTTGAATGATGTTGCAACATTGCAACACGGCAGCACTATAACAGAATATATTATTAGAATAACCACAAAACATAAACATTATGCCATTCGACATGAACGCTGGTCGTCGCAAGGGAAAGCAGACCGGCACAACAGAGAATCAGATAGAGCTTCGCGAACAACTGAAGCAACGTAACCGCAATCTCGATGCAAGCAGTGACGAAGCAAGTACAGAAGAACCCGCAGTTCCGACAGGTATGGCAGCAGAAAAGCCCTGCTTTATCACCGTCGCCATCCCGGAGTGCATCAAGCGCATTGTGGACGGAAAGGTGAAGTACGACAGCAAGGAACTGCCTATCTACAATCAGACGTTGAAGCACATTGGCCGCCGCTGGTTCTTGCGCGGACTCCTCGCGGAGAATCTAATCACTCAGGAACAATTCGACGAAGCCAGCGCACTTCACAGCGAATACGGATGGGAGCGCGACAAAGTGAGCGAGAAGAGGCGCAGGGCACAATGAACGGAACTACTATGTTGACATCACGAATTAGATGCTTGCTTGCTCTATTATCCGCTTGCTGCGTCTTTGGCTTTGTGTCCTGCTCGAATGAGGAAGAGGACATCGACGACGTACTTTCCAAAGAAACTACGCCTGTCACGTTTGAACTTGGTAGCGGAAACCATATCCTTTTTGACTATACGGCAAATGGAACGTATGTAGGTTCTGACACAATCAACCTTATCGCCCCCAATACTACGGCGACAATAAAACTGCGACATGGGAAGCATCAGTGCATTATGATGAATGGACTTCGCGGAGGGTGGCCTGTTAGCGAAGATGACATCTATTCTCTTCCTGGTGTTCATTTTGTCCCCAAGGCGAATGTAGTTATTTTTAATAGGGGCGACCAGGGGTATGATGGCGAATTAAAATACCACAACTACCCTGTGTCTTATTGGAAAAAACATATTGATGTGTCGCCATATCTTTTGCCAACGCAAAGAGCCGAATATTTTCCAGTCTCTTGCATGGTAGTAATTGAAGCGACTGACAATAGCGCGCCATCTGTTTTTGAAGCCGAAGGCACAATTACGGGTATTCCAATAATAACAAAGGTTGGATTGGAAGATAACAGGTATGACATAATCAACGAAACGGCCCCTAAAGACATCACTTTTAGATACGTTGATACTGTTGACGAAACAGATTCGGGGTTCATCTTTGATACTTTTATCTACGCTAATGCGTGGTTCTATTCTCTTTGTCCGCAGAACGGTCTTGACGACATACAGCTGGGGGCTAAAATACAAGACGGAGACGGGAACATAATTACCACTACGCCATTACCCAAAATTTCGTTTAGGCGCGGATATACTACCAAACTGACAGGGCCTCTGTTTTCTGGCAGCACTGCCGATTGGAAGATAGAAATGATTCCATTCGACAATGACAAATGAGCATTACTACAACCGCCGACAATCGCAATTTGGTTGTCGGCGGTTTCTTCGGCTCGTACTATAATCAGGAGATGCACCTACGGCGTCTTCATTCTTTTTCTTTGTTTATGTATTCCGACAGCTCGTTTCTTACTCTGTGCTCAAACTCGCCCAATCGTGTCTTGAAATATATACTAACGCCAAACACGCCGCCTGCATAGATGAGTGCCTGGCTAATATACCAAAGTACACCTTCGGCAATATCGTAGTTATTAAAAAAGAAGCTGAGGAAAGCAAGAACTATCCCGCTTGCTATCATGGCAATGGCAGAGCCATACTGGATCCATTCTTTTGTGTTTGGTTTCATTTTGCTGTGCTGTTATATTGTTATTGCGTAATATAAGAGTTCTGCTTTGAGAAGCAATGGCAGATGTCTCACATAGCATTTAGCGTTGAGCCTTGGGTGTTTATTTTTTAGCCTTCAAGTGCAAGAGTAACAGTAAATTCTACGCTGGGCATTTGCTGCTTTGTACGGTCGTAGATGCTCGTTGTCTTTTTGGATGGCGTTACGGTAACAGGGACGTACTTGCCCTTATAGAGCATCCAATGACGACGAGCCATAAGAAACTCTAAAGCCCACCATTCTGCCCATTCGCGTGTTTGGTAGCCACTCGACATACTCCATGAGCGACGCCCGCCAGAAGCAACGGACATTATAGAGCGAGAAGGTTTGTAAGTCGGAGCTTCTGAACGAGCGTATTGCTTTGTCTCTACCGATAAATCGAGCGATTCAAGCATTTTTGCGCTACATGTTTCGACAGCACCGCGTCGATTCACAAACAAAAAGTCCATGTACGGAACGGTATCACGAATAACAATGGGAGCATGAGGTGTGGATGACGGCTGCCCTGGTGTTGCGGATGCAGGGTAGTAATAGCAAGTCGTGCCAGCTTGTCCAATATCTACCCATGATGTGATGCTATTGCTGCCAACACGTTCCGGCGAAGAGTGTGGCTTTGTACTTGCATCGCCATTATATAGATTTTGTCCCTCAATAGCTGACACATCATAGTATATTGCGCCAGAGCGCTCCATCTCTGTGAGTCCACCGAGGATACAGGAGCCTCCGGCATATTCGCCAGGTTCGGAAGTGGTGAGTAATCCATCAACCGCAACATACTCTGTATAGGCTTTAATGCTGTATGCTTTTGGCGGGCGTGAATAGTAAGAGTTTTCAGTCAGAAGTGCCTTGCTGACCTCTTCTGAAAAACCGTACTCACTCCACAATGCACGAAGTGCAGACGAGATGTCAAAGCTGATAGATGTCGCATCCCCAACTTCTCCTGAAAACTCACCAACTACAATGTCGTCGTTCCCGTATAGCACTTGCACTCGACAAACCTTGATTGGGCTTTCTTCTGGAAAGTCCAACTCACTGACGGTTATCACCACTGGATTGTCAGCAAAAAAGGTGTTGTTTTCGCCAATCATTCCGCCGATTACTGCGATATTTGATTCACTGCTGCTACTTGCCATAATTTAATAATAATAATTAAACTGTTTATGAAATGATTGCTTTTGGCTGCGAATTATAGATACCATATTTCTATGTCAACCAGCCCCATGCCGTTTTGTACGCTTATGTTGTATTGCATTTTTTTAATGAACCCTGTAATATCCCCCATGCGAACACGCTTTGTCATGTCAATGCCGAGCAGTTGGGCAAGTTCCATCCGTACTTTCATCTTGGAAATGCGGGCGTTACGCACCCAATAGGAGTATTCTTTGTAGAATCTGTCCGCAAGCCCTCTGTTTCGCAAAGCGGGATTAGAAATTTCAAGGAAGCGTTGGTTTTCTGGACTCTCTGGCCTTGTTGGGTCGAAATATGGGTTAGGCTTCTCCGCCCGAAGCTTGAGAGAGATTTGGTCGTCAGAAAATACATGAATAATGTTGTTCCCTTTTAGAAAATAATGGCACGCGGTTTTAAGTATATCAATCGAACCTGTTGGGTCAACGGCAATAATCATATTTGAAAGTTCCCCATGACCAATGCTATCACGCCGTAGAATTTCCTCCACATTTGCAGGCCTTGTGTTGTTTGTTCCATGCTGCAAATAATTTATATAGCCATTGTCGCCAAGTGTTGCGTACCATGCCCATAGTGTGCCTCCGCACACACAGCAAAGCCAAATAGTATGCGTGATGTTATTTGCATCAATAACACTCCCAACAGCTGCATAATAGCCGCTATCTGTTAGAATGATTATCTCGGAACCCCTTGAATACGAAAGATATGAATCTATAACAGCAAAAGTATCAACCCCTGACGGAACAGGCCCTTTCCGATTTTTGAGGTCACACAGGTTTTGGCATCCGTAGTCAGAAAGCAACTTGTCTCCGAACTCATAACCTGTATATGCAATGTTTTCAGGACTAACCGCAGAGTATATCCAGCCGTTCCCGTCGTCGTCACAAATGTCGGGGTGCGATGTTGCAATAGAACCGGATTTGATATACCAGTAATCATTGCCCTCTTTGTCATCTCCGTCTGGAAGGTATTTTACCGATGTATCTCTACTACCCGCATTACTACCTCGCATAATGCCAAGCGTCAGCCCCCAGTCGTGCTTTTCGAGCGGACATTCCATGTCGTCGTTAGGCTTGTAGTTATCCTCCAAATACATACGGTAGCCTTCCCGAATCATACCGGATATTTTAACTTGCACATTTCGTTCAACCGCAGAGTCATCTATTGTAAATATCTCGTTTGAGCCATCTGTTGTTGCCTTAAATGAAGTCTCTGTCGCGATTTCAAACAAGCCGGACCTTCCATTTGCGTCAGATTCGTCAACAGTTGTTGTCCCGTTTTCTTCTATTCCAGGTGGAACCTCTGTACTGAAGAAACCACCGCCTCCACCTGTTGAAGTGTTTATAGTACCCTTCTTCATGTGTACGCTTCCTGACCCGTTCTTAATGACCGAGTCATTGCATGGCACCGACATTTCTTCATTCACAAACAAAGCATAGCCGCCCGATTTTATGCTATTTGCTATCATAGGAGAAAAGCCGATACGAACCTCCTTGATTGTTTCTTCTTCACCCGTGCAGTCTCCATCCTCTGCGTCCATAAAATCCGCGCAATTGAAAAGGGCTGGATTCGCACTGTCTTTCATGTTCTTAAAGTTTGAATCAATCTTGACGATGTAGGCATTGCCGGTAGCCCTGTCTATATAACATGTCTTGTTAAGCATGCCTACCTTGTCTTTAATACTGCTATATCGCAATGATGTATCAAACTGGCTATAGTCATGCGAATCTTCCTCTGCTATCCAACCGCCTTTTGCGTTAATCTTAGAATTTGCAAATCCTTTATAGACAAAATTTGTGTCGTCATCGCTGCCGCCGTAAGTAAGGCGAAATCCGCGTATGCTGTTTTCTTGTTTGGTGACTTCGGTAATGTCGCAAGGAATCTCTTGCACGTCATTGGAACGGAGTATATTGCGCAATAATACCATCCGTACTTTTTTGTAGTCCTTGCTAAAAATCAACCTTACACCAAAACCGTTCCCGATGGCTTCCACCACATCTTTTATATCAACGTCCGGGAAGTTATCGCTGGTGGCGTATGCCTTGTGCCATGTCTTTCGGTTTACACCATCATCCGCTTGGCCGATGCTCCTGAAAACGGTTCGACTGCCGTCAATAAGGTGTCCAGTTCCGCCTACCACTTCAAATTCTATTTCATAAGACCTGCTTTCGTCCGAGTCAATCGGCACAAAAGGACTGGCTGCATAAGCAATCGGATTACCTTGGTCGTTCAAGCCATAGACGGGAATCATCCCGCCGCTACCGTAATAGGTAACACCCTTAGTTTTGTATGCGCATTTTGTATTGACAAAAAAAAGCCTACGCATATCCTCTATGTCAATCAATTGGTTTTCGTCAATATAGATATTAAGGTGCTTCATCAGCATCTTATACCAATACAGCACAAAGAAGTTAGGCGAAGGATTGATGCGAAGAGGCTCACTAACCTTGTATTCTTGCAAGCTATTTTCCTCTGTCGCCCCATTGTTGTTTTTCCACTCTTTCTTTTGATAGCATACTCTGGTGTTGCAATAAGGATGTGCATTATCAAAAGGAGTGTCAACATTGATCATCTCATAGTTATATATTTGTTCTGAAGTTCCACCAGAGGGTGAAGTTCTCCATGTACTCGTTTTAGCAAATACATATTTAGGGTACATTTGTGAGAAATTAACATCCCCTGCTATTGTGCAGTTCTTTACATCCCATGTCAAGCGGCCTGCCCCATTTCTCCACCTTGCAATACAAACACCTGTTCGCTTCAAAGTCCTTTCCCTGTCCAATGCCATCCCAATCATAATATCATCGGAGATAGGTACTTGGTTGGCCTTTATACCATCTACCATGTCATAAAAAGTCTTCTGTCCGCTCTCGAAGCTGACGTTGACATCGCCATATTCATCGACATCAACCTCGTCATCAAGACGGAGGTAGCCATAATACAAGGGCAGCCCCTCTACCCAGAGACGGGCGCGGCGCTTGTCTATCTGCTCGTGCAGACGAGAGCCGTGTATCTCTCCAGCAGAGCCAAAGATGTGCGCATTGGCAGGAATGTTAAGCTTAAAGGCGTGGCTCCAGATGTCGCCAGAGTCGAAAATCTCCGAAGTGTCTGTGATGGTGATGCTGGTGTCACTTGGAAGGAATGCGTATTTGCTCCCGCTACCGTCGCGGTCGAAAACTTCTAATGCTAAATGCTCCATTTTGTCGCTATGACGTTTACGTTATAGCGACAAAATAATTTGTTTGTTGGCTTTGTCAAGGGCAGGCGTGGCTTCGCTCAGTCGAAGCCGAACACTTTATCAAGTGTTTTCTCTATCTCTGCTTCCTCGTCATCCTGCACAGGGGATTCTTCCGGAGGGGCAGTCTGCCTGACCATGAACTTCGGGAGCCATACGTCATCATGCCCGCCATAGCAGTTACAAAAACGCAGGCGCAGAAAGCCAAACCGCCTGTCGATACATTCACCCACATGGTTGCGCCACTGGAGGAACAGCTTGTTGATGGCCGTCGAAAAAGCATTTTCGGTTTCATAACCATACAGATGGTGTTCAGAACAGTCGTATTGCAGAGTTGGCAGTACGAGGTAGAATGTTTTTTCGTTTGAGCTGGCGGCGTTCATATTAGGCTGATTCATCAAGGTTCGAAGGAAATATAATTGATATTGAAGCATCCCGCAAGGGCTTCAATGAAGTCCTGGTAGCTATCGTAGTAATCAATCATATAGTCCGTGATGCGCTCCTGCTTGCCGTTTATCATAACGCAAAGATGCAGCCTACCCCCTATCTCGTCAACGTATGACACAGAAATGCCGTCGATGATGCGTAGGTATTCTTCCCAGCGATACGGCTTTTGCGGTGTCTTTTCGCGGAGCTTTTTCTTTAAGGATGCAAGTGCCGACAATTCAAGTGCAGCAGGCGGGCGGTGGCTGCTATTGCTTTGGAGTGGAATTTCCGAAGACGAAGGATGCGCGGCTTTTGCCGCTGGCTCTTCCGGCTCATCCTCCCATCGCCGATGGTTGAGATAGCCTTGGGCATACATCATCATGCGGCCATGCCTGGAGCAATCTTCCTTATATGTCTTGATGCCGTCGAAGGCCGCACGCTGGTCGCGCTTGCCGAGTCGCTTCCATGCACGTTCAGCTGCTATCTTGTCACGCTTCAGCCCATAGGCATTCCAAAAGTCTGTAAAAGTTATTTCTTTCATGGTGCATAATTATAACAGTCCGAGGATGTGCTTCGCTTTAACAATGTCAGGGCGTTGGCTCTGCATGAAGTTATGATACAGCTTGCAGCCACCGCAAGGACGGAAGGCCCGCATCCTGTTCCAGATGTCGCCGAAATCATCCGTGCATACATTCCCGACATTGGGACACATTCGGCTTTCCGACATGTGGACAAAGCCTTTGCAATCGACTTGTGGCTTACAGAACTGGCGGTGCAGCGTGAGCATTACGCCAAATCCGGCAGGGGCTGGGCTTTGGATAGCCGTAAGCGCAGCGTTCAGGCAGGACATGAAGTGCGGATTATTATCCACCTCCCTCTGTGCCTCTGCATTTGTCCTGGCGCGTCCAAGGTCCTGCATGAAGATATGGCTTTCGCTGTCAACAATGACATTCGGGTATTGCCTATACTCATCCTGATGCTGCATAACATAGTCATACTCTTTGTACCACATTTTGTTGGTATAAACTTGCATACCTATAAAGGTCGGCAGTCTGCATATCCATTCCACTCGCTGACGCTTCTGTGCGTCTTTAAGCCACATGCCGTTTGAGACGATGCTGAATTTCTGCAAAGAGCCGCGAAATGTAAGGTCGAACCATTCGCACATTTCCACAATGTGCTCGTTTTCGGTTGGCTCCCCACCTGAAAGGCAGAAAACAATAGAGCCGATATGAAGCCCGAATTTGACGGCCTGCTTGAAAGTGTCGAGCGTCATCATGTCGCCCTGTTCCTTTGCATCCTCCATGCAATGCGGGCAGTTCATGGTACATTTGTCAGTCAGTTTAATTAGCATAGTCGTAATGTTTCTTGATTGTCATTCTTCGTTTTCCTCACCAAGTTCCGCGCTCATCTTGCCGAGTTGCTTCAGCTCTTTTCTCAGTGCCTTCAATGCCTGCTTTGTCTTGCCTATCTGCTCCGACAGGGGATTGGTGCTTTCCAAAACAGCCAACAGTCTTTTCCTTTCCTCTTCGCCTGGTGGATTTTCCATAAGGTCGGCCCCCTTTGCGCACCCAATACAGGTAGTTATATTCCGCCACCTGCTTCTGCCATTGCTTGAAGTCGTGGATGGCTATGTCGCGCCATTTGATGCCTTCCTTCAGTTCCTCAATCTCGCGCCGCAGTTGGCGGTTCTCTCGCTGCACATATAGGAGTATGGTGCTATCTGGTACGTCTTCGTTCATCATGGCTTCAAGAATTTTGTTCTGTGCTGTATATCTTCTCTACTCGCTTGCCGTGTCGTATATGGCAGGGGTTTGGCTTCACTCTCTCGCCGTTAAAGAAATTGTTGTATTGGCCTGTGTCAATCTTCTTCAACAATTCCATTGCTTCATAGATGCGGTCTGCCGCCTCACTTAGCAGGGTATTCACATCCTCGGTACGGTCTTTCCGCTGGATGCTGTCTATTTGTTCAAGTGCCACAGACAATGCGCCCTGTGCAGCATTAACTCTTTCTGGCACTTTTGATTCTGCATAATTCATAGCTGATTATTTATTCGTTGATTTCTTCGTAATAACTGTTGTATATTTCCTGTGCAATTGGACGGAGCCGCTTTAGCTTTTGGGTTATTACGGCATCCAGTAAGTCCCACTCTGCCTGATGGTACTTTTTCGCGCCATTGAAGAGGGTATCTTGGCGGTCGAGGAGTTCCTGTATGATGGCTTTCGCTTCGCGCTGTGTCTCGCCCAGCATATCATTTGAAACATAAGTTGTGTAGATCCATCGGTTATATACCCTGTCGGCTTTTGCAAAGGCCAGCCCTTGCCGTACAGCAAACGCTCGACGACTATCATCTTCGTCTTGCCAAATACAGATATTACTAATGTTCGCCAAAGCGAATCGTCCCACTACCTCTCTCATTGGCATAACAAGTTTTGATGTCCGCTGGCGGTAGCGTTCCATGAAATGATAGGTGTAGCAATCTATTTGTGCTGCTCCAGTATCAATATAGTTCTGCGGAAAGTAGAACTTCGGACGTTCATTCGTGCCGCCGACGATACATGGAATCATTACTGGCGTTTGATGCCGATAATCCACGAAAAGCCAAAATAGCAGGCCTTCTGGCGATGTCCATTCTACGCAGGACATGTCATCATATTTTTGCCTATGCTTTATGGCAGAGATGACACGTTCTGTCCGCCTGTGGCAGACATACTCAATGCGTTTCCAGTTGTTAATGACAAGTTGCCCGATTTCGTAGGACTTTAACTTGTTGATGTCTGTGTGTTGCGCCTGCCTTTTCATTTCTTCTTGATTTTTGCGTTCATTCTCTCTATCTCTTTTGCCTTCTTTGCCATTGTGTTAAGAATGTCGAGGATGAATGTCACGTTGCTATCATACACCTCCTGTTGATTGGTATAGTTGGCCTCCATCATAACGGCGTTGATAGTATTGACTTCGCCCGTAAGGGCATCTTTGAGTTGGTCGTGCTTTCCGTTGCCGCTGAAAAGGAGAGGGTAGGAGATGCTGTAGTATTCCAGGGCGGTTTGATAGACTTGGAAACAAATATAAAAGAGAACAGCCCCTTCCATATTCCCATTTCTTGTGAGTATCTTCTTCCAATACGGCACCATGCCTTCTGCCCTGTCCGTGTTGTATTCGTATGTATAGTGCTGACGGAACTTGATGCTGTCGCCGCTTTTGTCAAACACGGCAATGCTACGCAGTGTGAGAATGTGGGCAAGGAATTGGGCTTGCAGGTCAATCGTCTGTTCGTCCGTGGCGTTCTCGGAGAACAATTGCGGCGTGATATTCTGAATGGTGCGGTACTGCTGCCAAGTCAGATTATTGCAGGCTGCATCAGGAAGCTTAAACCAATGTGCGAATCCGGTTTTCGAGACTTTGATTTTAACTTTGTCCTGTGGCAGTATCATGGCATCGCGCATGGGGCTGACATAGCCTATTACTGGTTCGCGGCGTTCTCTTGTAACATTTCCGTCATTGTCGCGCTCTTCTTTTTCTCCCTGGTCTCCATACGGATAGTCAAACCACGGAAGAGCCTGTTTTGCGAGGTATGACAATTCGCGGGCTGTTGTGGCCCACAACTTTCCGTCTTTTCCTTTTAGGGTATAGACAGCCTCGCCCGTTCTTGGGGAGCTTGCAATGGCATCACGGCACACATAGCAGCCGCAAAGCGAAAGCAATGCGGCAGCTCGTGCCATGTCTGGCTGTCCGCCGTAACGTATCTTGGCTTCCCACATCTGCGTGAGCTGTTCCCATGTAAGTTCGCTCCATGAGTGGGGTAGGGGTGGAAGTGTGTTGGTATTCATAGTTTAGGTTTATTGTGTTCTGGTTCGTGTCCGTCTGCCCACACGTTGCCTTTTGGTGGCGCAGGCACTCCGGGTGGCATGATTTTGCAGCCCATGCGATGCACAATGCTGTCAATGGCACTCTGCTCGAAGCAGAGCGACTTCATGGCGGCACCCATGCGGTCAATGATTTCCGCTGTAATGCGTATATACATTCGATTGTATCGGTTTGCCATCAGTAATTCGCCTATCACAAATCCTAACGCACTACTCAATGCCGCAATAATAATGTAGGGAAGTAGTTCCATCATATTCTGTCTTTTTGCTTAATTCGATGTTTCTTCAAGCTTCTTCTCACCCTCGCGTGCTTTTGCGGACGCCTTATGTTCTCGGTCTGCTGAAAAGCAGGCGCATTTGTATTCCGACGAGCACTCCATTATCCATTGACACACATAGTCGAGCGTGTCCTCCGTCTCTCCAATTGCACCATTCTCGGTATTGAACTTCTGGCACACCAGCGTCCCGTCCTTGCGTCTGTGCATCCGGGAAAGGAGTGTCGTCTGCCCATCCATCCAGAACGTCTCGCCGCTTTCGAGACGGCTGCGCACCTCGTCCTCTGTATAGGGGTCATACTCTATATCCCGAACCACCATGACGGCAAATCCGCATCGGCCCTCCGCATAGTCGTGAACCCAGCGCACTATCTTGTAGGGATGTTTGTTGATGAGCAGCATATCCCCTTTCTGTGGCAATGCCGGCTGGTCGGTGTATTCTGCCAGCACATCGTACTTCGGCGTTATCGCCGCAAAACTGTAGGCTTCCATGATTCGTTCAATTCAAGTGCTTCTGTCTTCTTCTGCTTCGATGGCCACTGTCCAATTGCCGACTGTCAAGCATGTGCCGAATGGTTTTGGAACCTCGCGGCTAAAGAGGTAATCTGCCACTGCGTACTTGATGCGTTCCGTTGTCACATCTTCCGAAACGGCGATATATGGCAGCTTAATCTCTGTGCGCCCGCTCCAGTCGTCAAAGCTTGTGTTTCCGTCTGGCGCGTGTGGCCCTGCGGGTATTCCTGGCAAATCGTAGCACGTCAACTTCTTTTTGTCGCAGTCGATAAGGTAGCCGTATTCCTCGTAGTAGCCAAGTTCTTTTGTTGGCTCAAAGTCCATGTCTCCTGTTATATCGCCGAATGTTCCGCACAAGCATTTACCGTCACAGAGGTCTTTGTAAATACGCATGGCAGACCATTTGTGGTTGGTCATGTTCAAGTACCGGCGCAGCTCAACCCCAAGACTCTCTGGCTCCGCATCGTGTCCATAGAAGAAGCGCAGTTCTTCGCCATTCTCTCTGATTTTAATTGCTCCTCTCGTCATAGTTATACATTCATGCCCCATTGCAGGCCAACACTTTGAATAAAGTCATCCAATTCTGTGAGCGATTTCTTCCCGCCATTCCGAAATTTAAGCCAGTCGGTTTTCTGAAGCCTAACGAGGTCGCGGACTGTTTCGATACCGTTTGCCTTTGTGAGGTTCAAGGTGCGGACAGATAAGTCCAGGTCTGTGATTTTCTGGCCAAGCAATGCCTCCTGCTCTGGCGTTAGCTTGTCCTTCCCTTCCAATTCCTCTGCATCGCGTTTGAAACTCTCGCGGACGGACATCAGGGCATCTTCCAGCATTTCCACGCTCTTGATATTGTCGAATACCAGGAACACTTGCGGGTCATGGCACTGCTGTATTGGCGCAGGTTCTCCAACCGTTCCTTTTTTGTAAAATTCACACAAGGCGATTCCATGCGTATTTGTTCCCTTGTAATCCACTACATGAATGGCAATTTTGCCACCAAAGCGCACCTCTGCCTTGCCGAAAATGCCGCTTTCGTAATTCTGTGTTTCTTCCATTGTTGCTTGTTTTATTGGTTGTTTTTAGTCTTTACTATTGGCGATGTTTCGCCTGCTTCGTCCGATTCCTTCATAAAGCATATCCAGTGTGTTTTTGAAAGCTTACCCGAGAGATGACCGAAAAGTGGTCGCATGTGATGGGGGGGTAAGTTCCAGTATCCTTGAAACGGGGATGTCCGTCTCATTCCATTTTAAGATAAGGAAGCCGCCAGGCACAAGGACGCGGAAACATTCTGCGAAACCTTTACGAATGATGTCCTCCCATCCATGAGCAGGGAGCCAGCCATACTTTTTCATCTGCCAGCTTGACACCTCTTTCTTTCGACCGGTATATTTGAGGTGTGGCGGGTCGAAAACCACCATGCGAAAGCTATTGTCAGGGTAGGGCATAGATGTGAAGTCGGCAATCACATCAGGCTTAACCGAGAACTTGCGGCCATCACAAAGTATCATGTCGGTGCAACGAATGTCTTGGAAGAGAACATAGGGATTATCCTTGTCAAACCAGAACATCTTGCCGCCACAACAGGCATCGAGTATTGGTGGTAAACTGTCTTTTGTCATAACCATGTTCTACAATGGGACATATTCGCCAATTTCAAAGGCAGCGTCGTAGTGCATCCTATCAATACTGTCATTGAATGTATGTCCATTCTTGGGATATACAGTGGTAAGAACTTCGCCCTTCTCATCGTCATAGCCCCTAACTTCAAAGTGGTCGATATTTGAAGGAAACGTAGGCTTGAATTTGAAACCGATTTCTGTAGTCATATTTGTTTTTCTATGTATCTCACTACGATACCAGGATGCTCCATTGGGTCGTCTGAAGGTTCAAAGCGTACCCTGCCACTATGAAGGGTAAACTCTTTCATCTTCTTGTCATTGAGGCCACAGTCAATGTATAGCTCCCTGTCGAAATACAGATTGGAATACCGCACCTGCGAACACATCTCATTTATAAGCGCATTCAGCTTGTCCTTGTCTTCTTCGCATTTGATGGGAATGATTGCGTTCAGCTTCCGGCAAAGCGGCTTCATTATCCTATCGTGTTCCCTTTTCCTCATTAGCCATAGTCTTTAGGGTCGAGCAATTCGGTATCGCCCATCTGCACTAACAATTCGTTAAATTCCTCAACGGTGTTATTGTTGGGAACAAACATGCCCTTTGCTTCACTCAGTGGTCGCACATCGTTGGCAAGGGTATATTTTGCTTCCTTTACGGCCTTTTCTACACAGAGGTCGATATATTCCTGTTCGGTCATGTTGATGTGCGTGAACGTGTCAACGACCGACGAAAAGCGGCAATAAAGCCCGTTGGGTTGCTTGCAGATCATGACGAGAGGCTTTGCATTATTTGTTTTATTTCCTTGTCGCTGGTTTGCTGATTGGCTTTTAGTATTTCCAAGAAACGCTCTCTCCCCAACTTACGGTAGAGCAGTACGAAGTCCCTGCGGCAAAGGTCGGCTGGTTCGCCTGGCTCTATTGCCTTCTCGCGTCCATCGCGCTCCGCTTCGATGGAACATTCAAAGATGTCCTTGCCCTCTTTATTCACTATCACATACTCGTGGCCGCCCACTTTGACACGGCCATAGTACCGTGCTATGCTGAATTGGGAGTTTGCCCAGAACTCCTCCGACATGCAGATTGGCTTAAAGTCTTCCATAGTCACATTATTCTTTTAATCGTTTTCCGTGCCATCACTATCTTTCGGCTGTAGTGCTGCCAATTCGCGCTTCAGTTGCTTGACATGGGCTTTGAGTACACGGACAGCCTGCGGGTAGCTGATGTTGTAAACCATTGACCCCTTCTCCTTTGTAAACTCGCCCGTCAGATTGTCGAAATACGGCACGTCGATACAGATGCTGCCGTGAGGGTGATAGCTGCTGTCCCTAATGATGTCTGGGAATCGCGGGTTCTCTTTCTCCTTTTGGATGGCCCGCTTCAAGTCGGCTATCAACTTTTCAGAAGTCTCTATCTGTGAGTAGTAATTGTAAATCTCCCTCGCCTGTTCTTTCGTTATGATGTTCATGGCTTCTTATTGCTTTAGCACGTCCACAATCCGCGTCTCTGAGAGCTGCGCCTTTTCCCAATCGCCAAGAGTTCCGTCCATTCCCTCCTGTATGGCATTACGGGCATCGTCAAAGTCCGTGGCCTGGACCATGACAACCCTTGATATGCGCTTTTCCTCCCCGCTCCTCTCGTCGAGGGTGATAAAGGCGATTTTTGCCTTGTACCATCGGTCAGCCTGTTCCTTCTTGCTCTGGAAGATTTCTGCAATGGGCTGGCGACGTATAGCCGTGATGTCATATTCGCCATTAACGTACTGGCCGATGTACTCAACCGACTTTGCTTCGGCCTCGGTGAAGCTCATAGCTTCGACAAGATACTTCTCTGTGACTTTTTTGATAAGTCCTGTCTCCTGCACTTGGTCGTACTTGATGGAGACTTCAAAATAATACATGTTCATAATATGAAATTTTAGTTGGTTTACAAAGGGGCAATCACCGCCCCTTTGCTTTGAAATTATAAATTGGTTTAATTGTGTCTATCACTTTCACCGTATCGCCAATGAGGGCAATTATTTCCTGCATAGGCTTATATGCCATCGGGCTTTCGTCAATGGTTTCGGGGCAAACGGACGTGGAGTACACATCGGACATCTGCTGTTTGAACTCGTCCATTGAGAGCGTATCAATAGCTTTCTTGCGAGACATAAGTCTTCCTGCGCCGTGTGGCGCAGACATGAGCCAGTCCAGGTTGCATTTCCCCTCACAGATGAGAGAGCCGTCACGCATATTCATCGGTATGATTAGCTTTTCGCCCAAGTCGGCGCGGACAGCTCCCTTGCGAAGAATGCCAATCGACACGTCAATGTAGTTGTGGACGGTATGGAATGTTTCGCTCCAGTTCCAGTCCATTTCCCTGCAGATAATGTCACGGATGGTTTCGCGGTTCAACATGGCGTAATCTTGCGCAATCTGCATGTCGTGGATATAGTCGTCATAGTGTTCTCCCTCGATGTAGGCCAGCTCCATGTTCTTGACAAGCGGCTGCAAATTCTTCAGCTCTGCCTGAATCTCATTCTGGCGACCTTCTGCTTTCAGCCGTGCCACCACATCCTGCTGCCGTTCTTTGTTTGCGGCGCAATAGTCCTCCGCCTTCTTCTGATAGCAGTTGCAGATACGGACACCGAGATTGCGGCTGCCAGAGTGAATGACAAGATAGAGCGTCCCGTCACTACCACGGTCAACTTCTATAAAGTGGTTGCCGCCACCAAGCGACCCGATGGACTTCTGTGCCAGTTCGTCGTCAATCGCACTATGGCAGCGCAGCATCCCTACTGCGGCCATGTCTGCCACTTTCTCATGGTGGACGCAGAATCCCGATGGTATCTTATCGTTGACTATCTTGTCGAGTTTTTCGAGGTCGATGCTGCTGCCACAGAGCTTTGTCACCAGCATACCGCAGCCGATGTCAACACCGACGGTATTAGGGATGACGCGCCCTTTTAGCTTTATCACCGTGCCGATGGTGCATCCTTTGCCGGCATGACAATCCGGCATGATGCGGATGGTACAGTCTCTGTAAGCCTCGCACTCGTTCAATTCCCTAATCTGTTCGTCTGCACTCTCTTCTATTGTTTTGGCGAACACCTTCAACTTTGTCTGCATATAGTTACTGGTTGTTGTCCTGCATTTCAATATCTACCTCTCCTTTGTCGATAGCCTTTTGCTCACGCTCCAGGAATCGAAGAGATTTCAGCTTGAAGGCTTCGGGGATTTCGTCATCCTCAATACGAATGACAATGCCCTCGCGTGGCACATTGTGGCTGGTGCATAATTGCTCACGCTCCTCGATGTTGCAAATGTTAGCCAAAGCGTCCGGCAGAGCCTCCATTGCATCGGCGGGCATGGCTCTTACGGTAGTTCTTGAATATCCAAGCAGATTTGCGATAGTACCTTCATAGACGCGGACGTGACGGATGTCGCACAGGCGGGCAACTTGTGCATTATAGCCCTCGCAGTCGTGCATTGCGGCCTTCATCTGTGCCGTGAATAGTCCAACCTCTTCGATACTCAACTCCTGCACCTTTCCTCCTACATTTTTAGTCACGCGATATGGCATGAGGAAATTTTCACCAGGTCGGCAGCCGTAGTCGTAATCCTTTTGAATCATTTTGGAGTCACCTGTCAGGTAGCCACAAATCTCACCATAGACCGTATAGCCCTTGGGGATATACGGGAAGATGATGTTGGCATATTCAGTCCAAATGTCAACGCCGTAGTAACCTTCGGGATGTTGCGTGTCTGCCCACTCGTTCTTGATGACCTTGCGGCTCGATACCACCATGCCGTACTCTTGGCGTGATTCTTTTATCAGTTCGCGGCCAAAGAGATTGTTCACCCAGCGGCGCAGTTTGAAGAAGCGCAGCGGTGTATTCGTCAACACGTTGCCGCAGATGAATGATGTGCCATGCAGCTTGACAGTAGCAGTAATCCGCATCGACGGACGGAACTCTGCGAGATGCTTTTTCAGCGGTGCGGTGTCGTAGTGAAGCTTGAACTGGCCTGGCACCATACGGTCGAGTCTGTCCCAGCGGGCAGTACCCTTCATGCCGTGTCCGTGTCCGTAGCGAGACGTATTTCGCTTGGGAACGTAGGGTTTGACAAAAAGCAGCGTCTCGTCGCAGCCCGACATCTTCAGGTCGCCCATGATGGAGGTGTGCTTGACCTCTATTTGGTCGAAGTCGATGCCTATGAGCTGTGTCCAGTCTATGCTCAGGCCATCCACACATCCCTTGACCATAAGTGCCTTGACCAACGCATCGGGCTTGAACAACACACCGAATGACGGACACCCTCTGAGCTTAATCATACGCACACGACCTGTGTCCTCGAAGTAGCCAACGTATTTCTTGCCCTCTGACGTACTCAAAAAGTCCGGTTCCTGATTGAGTTTGGCTTCCACCTCGCCGCGATTCATGTTGTTTATGTAGTGACGGTATAGATTGTTGGCTGAGAGGAACCAGTCGCTTATCTGGCACTCATTAGAGACGTAGAGCATTACGTCGCCCTCCTGAACATCCATTTTGTTCACCACAATGGACTCGCCATTGATGCGTGTCCGCTTCAAGTTGTCACTGTTGGGAACATCTTCCAAAGTCCCAACCTTCACCACAGAGCAGCAATACTCTTCTGTGAAATTCTTCGATTTTGTAAGTTCAACCATGTCTGTTTTATTTCTCGATTATCAATGTCTTCATTCTTTCTCCTTATCACCAGAGGGTAGGTTGTTGCAACTCTCTTTTAATACGTTTCTGGGCCATATCGAAAAACTCTTTATTCAGTTCAAAGCCTATGTAACTTCTCTTTTCCTTTATACACGCTATGGCTGTTGTGCCAGAGCCGATGCAATTATCTAATACTACCCCCCCCCCCCATTTGTAAACGTGCGAATGAGGTATCGGATAAGCTCAACGGGTTTCTGCGTCGGATGAAGCACCGTGGATTCGTGTTCCTTCTTGATGGCGATAATGCTGCGCGGCAGCTTCTTTCCAGTTGGAACAGTCGGCGCGACACGGCGCACTTCTTCGTAGGTTCTCCCTTGATAGTTGCGCCCGAAATCGCCATAGCATTGGTTGGTTTCTTTGTGTTTTCCTCGACCCTTCGGATGGCTCGCCTCCCCATCTGTGTATTGTGGATTATACACAGGCAATGACTTGTAGAACACAGCTATGTCCTCATGGCATCGCAAGGGCATACGATTGGCGTTCAGGAATCCGGTTGTGCGACACTTGTCCCAAACCAGGTTATAACGCCACAGTTTAGGATTGCTCATCATCAAATGTGCCGTAAACATACCTTGACCAAACAGCAGGATTGCGCCATTGTTCTTGATGATGCGCTCATATTGTTCCCAAAGCGGCTCAAATGGGATTTGTCTGTCCCATTGTGCATGAGGGTTGTTCTTGTGTAGCACACCATAGGGCAAGTCGCAGATAATGCAATCGACACTCGCGTCACCTATCCGCTTCATACCTTCAATGCAGTCTTCGTTGTATATTGTATCAAGCTCTATCATCGTTTATGCTTCTTGCCGCTTCCGCAAGCGTCATTCCCTCTGTCTTTTGCCAAAGCATATTGTTCATTTGATAGCCATTGTAATACTGGCTCCACACGGGCAGTCCGGCAGCGAGGGCAAAATTGATTTCACACATTGTGCCATAGCTGACGCTGATGTCCGCAAGGTCTCCGATAACATAGATGCCAAGAAGTCCATGCGGTCTTTTGCTTTTGTATTCAAGTGGAGGCATCTTCAACTGTTCGCGGCCTGACCCAATCCAGTCTATCGTTATAGGCTCTTGTATAGCTTCAAGGCAGCTCAAAAGATAAAACCAGCGGGGCGGCTCTGGGGCATTGCCTTCTACTCCCTTCCATGTAGGAATTTCAAAATAGAATCTGAGTTTTAATTCAACTTTTTCCGCTATACTACATGGGGTCAGGATGTCAAACCCCATGCTGCGCAACTTTTCTTCCGCGTCCTGGAAGTCTTTTTGCCATCCTTCACGCGGCTGTCCTGTCTTGTTGTCCGTTATGGGACCAGAAATATATATTAGCTTTTTCATTGTTCAATCATTCGGAATGGTTTGACAGACGGGGTTAGTCCCCGCCTGCTTTGTCATCTTTTATCATTGTTGCCATCATGCAGACTTCGCCAACTGTCTTGTCAAACAATTCGACGGCATTCTCTTGAAGCTTCTCACGCGAAACTACAAACTCGGAGTTGCCTTTGTCAATCTCTTTTGCAATTTGCGAGAATGCAATCATGTCAAAGAGAGCCTTTATAGCCCCCCCCCCCGCTTTTCATTGTCTCGTGCCTTCTTTTCGACACACTCAATCTCAGAGTTGGTACGGATGTACTCTTCACTCACTTCAATAATTAACTTTACCATAATTTTGTTATTTTGATGTTTGTAATATGTGGGGCTTCCACCCACGTTAAATGTTATTTCATTATCCTTGCTTGGCAGGCGGCAGAACAATACTTGCAACACCTTTTCCTTTCTTCAATGGAGCGATTGTATATGCAAGCGGATTCTTTTAGAGAATTGAGGAAAGTTGAAATCTCATTCAGGCAGCTTAACACGCCACCCCAATACATTCCATTTCCGTCATGGGCTGCATCGGATTCTTCGCCGCATTTGTAGTATTTTTCCTTCAGCCTTTCTACCTCGGCTATAATTCGCTCTAATAACCCGTCCATCAGTTCTTGTCAACAAAATCTTCCTTGAATACTCTTACCTTGCCCTCGATATACTTCCTGGATTGTATGGCATCTACAAGCATTCCATGCACAAGATGCGTGACCGTATCGCAGCTGCTTTCTGTATATTGGAAATACTCCGTCGGTTGATTATCGAGACTTTCGTATGCTCCTTCGAGGCAGCGTTCTGCCTTTTCATAGTATTGGATTGCGCGTTCAAGCTGTTTAATATCTTTTTGTTTCATTGTTTGAAATTTGTTAAGTTAATTTCGGGGGACAATTATCACCTTAACTTTGTCGCCTTCCTGGAAGGTATCTGGCAATAACGCCACCGGCAATGCGGGCGACAAGGACTCGTTGGTAACATGTGTCATTATCACGGTTGCGTCCTTAGCATCTTTCATCATCTGCCACTTCTGCCAATTAGCAAGATTTGTTAGCACAGTTTTGAGCCTAATATAATCAGATTGACCATATAATGTATATTCTTCTGCCAACTGGCATATTTTATTTTCTAAGTCCTCACTTAATAGCTCTTCTTCAAGAGAGCCAATAAAGGAAAGAATGTGTGATAATTGCTCGGGAACCACGGTAAATCTTTTATCGCTGCCAGGCTTGAGTATATATCTTTTTATGTTTTCAATTCGCCTTTCAATCTCACTTTTTATCTGTTCTACTTGTTTGTTCATAGTTCGACCTTCCTTTAAGATTGTTACTGTATTCTTGCTTTAATTACCCTGACGTCAGCCATTGTTAGCGTCTTGCTGTATGGAGTACCGATGTTATCAAACCCGGCCATCACATCGCCGACATGTAACCTTCTCTTTAACCAAGGCCATTTGCGTTCGTCATTCAAATCTATGAAGTCCATAGTAGGCTGTTATAGACTATACTTCACAAGGCAAATCATGGATTAGTTCCTTTTTTAGTAGTTCAAAGAGTGTCCGAATCAAAAATTTTTTCTCTTCAGGAACATCATCCTCCGTGATACTAAACAGAAGCATATAGGACTCTGGAATTTTGAGAGAAGAGCAAATCTTTGAAATTGTCCGCTTTGATGGAAACGATTGTCCATTTTCAATACAACATAATGCATTCGCTGATATTTCACTCAACTCAGCAAGTTGTTTTTGTGTTATCTTCTTCTGTTTACGAAGAGTCTTTATTGCATTACCTAAATCCATACAGATTTTATTGTAGAAAGTTTAGTCCTAAATAACACAGCCAAGTCCGGATTAACTTAAATAGTTGTTTGAGGTATTCGTCAAAACGATTTTGTTTCAAAAGTTTAATGGGGTACTTGTCTTCCTGGGACAATCTACGAAGTCCATTTCACCCCCCTGTTGCCAGAGTTCACTTCAATCAGGTGTTCCATTGTGACGTTCCTCACGTTGTCGCCATACTCTTTGTTCATTGCGTCAAAGCGCACTGCACACGTCTTGATAATATCCTTGACCACAGGGTAACGCATCATTGCGAAAACTATCTGCGCCGCAATGTTAGTAGGGTTGCCGCTGATAACGAAATGGTTTCCCTCATGCCCGATAAACATACAGGTAGCATTAGAACCTTGCAGCGAATCCAGTATCTCCTGGACTTCGTTAAACTTCTTTTTAATCTCTTCGTTTGTCATAGTCGTTTTTGTTATGTCAATTCTGTTGTTTTTACATCTTTATACACGGGCCTTTCGTTACCGAGGCAGCACATGATATACAGTTCTATACCGTCGGACACATGGAAAAGGTTAGCTCCGCTGCCATTGTTTATACGGTGGTTCAGTTGGGTCACGCCCAAAAGCCGCAAGCCGTCCAAAGCCCCAATGATGGTGCGCGGAAAGAATAAAGTGCCGTCAATGCGGAGGAAAGAATGATCCGGAACGAGCATTCTTCCTGTAGGAACTTTCTTTAACTCCGGGGCTTCGCCAGAGCCATTACAGTAGGGACAGTCCTCTTCCTCTTGATAAGTTCTTCCATTAACCTCACAATAGTATTCAAAATCCACATGGCCGCTACCGTCACACTCCGGACACCTAATAATATCGCCTTCCTCATAACGGTATTCCGGCTCTTTCCCTAAGCTGTTATATGCCGCCTCAATATCGTCCAGCGTCACAATGGTATTGCAGTTTTCGGCCATTGAAACAGGGATGCTCATCGTGTACTCAGGGTATTTACATCGGACTAATTTGGGGTCAACGGTCAGCAGACAGCGTCCGTCCGTCGCCCAAATTCGCCCATTGTCATTTGGGTTTCGGAATGGCTTTTTAAGATGGGAATGTAGGTTGTCCTTTTCGCAGAACGCCCGCATAACTTCTTTCTCATTCTTTATTTTCATTGCTTCGCCTCCGTATTTTCCTGAAGCAGGGTAATGTCTGCATGGATATTACCGATACGCTTCCATTTGTGGTCTGATGTTATTAAATAGCTGTTCCATCTTTGTTCGCTGTAATTGAAAACATCCTGGTTTTCCTCGCCGGAGTCATCTGCGACATTTGCCTTCCCGCGTGCGATATAGCCGCGTCCGACGGTATATAGCAAGCGTCGATATGCTCCGTTCTGACAAACATACACACCATTGCGTTCTGGGCGATTCCAGTAGTTGTCCGTTCCACGATTAAAGAGCACGAAGATGTCACCGTCATAGACGTACATCCGCTTCTTCGGGTTCTCTATATCGTTCATACACTCTCGCACATCGTCAATACGGTCAACGTAAGGTACAATGCAGATTATATCAACATCGGGCGACTTCTCCATTTCCGCTATTAGGTTAAGGTGTCTCGGCAAATTTATCACCAAGTCGTGAAGCTCCGGTTCGCCGCCTTTGTGTCTTGCCCATACGCCAATGCGATTCTTATCATCCCACTTATCGCTGCCAAGATAAGACTCTATTGTTCTGTAACAGTCCGCAGACCTGAGTTTCATCGAGGCATCGAGTACCTGTTGTGCTTTTACAAGTGTGTCGATGGTATCCTGCTCTTGTTCCTCAGTCCAACATGACCATGCACCATTTGATATGTGCATATACTTAGCAAAAAGCATCTGGGCTTCTTTGTTCGACATTCCGAAGAGGGCGCGAGCTACCTCGCCGAATGCGTCAGGCGATGTCTCACTCGCCTCACGACGGAATTGTGCAAGACGCTTGAAGAATGCAATATCATCCGTCGGTTTGTAGTTCTTTCTATTGTTTCTCATTGTCTATGTTTTTATTTGTTCAAAAATTCTTCATACACCTTCTTGCAGACTTCATCCACCTTGCAGACATCGAAGGTGTCATAAGTGCGCACGCTGCTTTCCATATCAATCCAGAATTTGCCGATGTTCGGAGATGATGTTATCTGCTTCAGTTTATCAATCACATTGTCGGGGCCTATGCCGCCAGCAAAGCCAACGTGTACTTTCTGCGCGTACAGGGGAACCTCGATTGGAGTGTCAATGCCTTGGCCGCCAGACTTGTCAAGCAACACCGATACATGGTCGCCGCTGGCGATGTGACATTGCTCAAAGAGGGAAAGATTGCTCCCCTGCTGTATGATGACCTCCTTTAGCGGCCCTGGCATAATGCAGGTTGGCGCAACATCCGTACAAGAAGCCACGTTCAACTGTACGCGGTCAAACATGCCATCATACGCCCCGTGAATCTCAGAGAAGCCGCCCATATTAAACACCTCACGAGCCAAAGATCCGCAGAAGTGGGCAGACAGCCGCAATCCATGCCCTTGGAGTTCCTTTACCTGTTCGGGAGACATATACCTATCGTTGTTCTCTTGCCATTTGCGAGACACCAACACGCCAAACTCCACCTTGGGATAGCGGCGTTGAATATCGACCAGCTCGTCGATGTTCGTCCATTCGTCCACACCCGTAAACGTGATGTGTGTCAGTTCCCAGCTGCGAACACTATGCACCGCAGACTTCTCTAATATCGCAAAGCAGCCGGAGGCATAATCGCTGCCGCTTATCTCGTGGATTTGTCTTATATCCGCTTCCGGCGACCGTAGCTTATAAACACGGATAGCTTCTTCTATGGAGTCTGCCACCACCAATGTTTTGTTAATCTCAAAAACCTTTGTCAATGTATAGCCGTTCATCGCTTATAAAGTTTTAATCCATTACTCCAAATGTGTAGGCCGCAACCCAAGGATTGCTCTTCCAGATTCCTTTACGGGACACGCCTTCCATGAGGTGACGAAAGGCTTCTTTGGGCGTTGCGTATCTTTTTCTCGTGCCGTTAAAGGTAAAGCCGTAGTCAGTCCCTTGATTATAGAAATAGATACCTTCGGCCAAGCAGTCCTCGTCGCTTATATCCTGCAAGCGCTCAAACTTCAAGTCCGTAAAACAGATGTGGTGCGGCATAAACTCGGAACGTACAAACAACTTATTCCTGTAGCCAGGCGTGACAGCAGGCCCCAATCCTCCAAGATGGTCGTGTACCTCGCACCACCAGCTGTTAGCCTTTGCATTCCCAAACCATTCTTCTTTTTCGTCATAGATAGTCCTGTAGCTCTGTGCCACTGCCACAATCTCGCCAACTTGATAGGGTAGGGGAAGCTGCCCCAGTGTCTTGCCATTGCCATTGCATACCACGCAGTCGTAATAGAAGTCATAGCCAAGGCGTTTGTGAAATTCCAACACTACATCTTCCTCGCCCTGGAACGTCTTCGGGCATCGCAAAATGCGCCTTGTCATTGTCTTACGGCCTGTCTGCACGGCTTTGGTTAGCGCGAACTTGTCGCTGAAAAATATCTTTTTCATAGTTATTCGTCCTTTAGCAGCAGATTTAGTTCTTTCTTCACCTCTTCTGCCATCAGTTTCATTCCTTTGACAATAGCCTGATACACCTCGTCTTCGCGAATCGGACGCGGCGCATTTTCTTTGTCTTCGATAATTTTTTCAAGATTCCACATCATCTGATTTGCGAAACGGCGAAATCTCATCTCGGAAAAGATGCCTTCTGGAGGAAGAGCCTTGCTGTCACCTTTAAGGTACTTGCTGAATTGCTCATAGAAATAGCATTTATGGCCTGCCTCGCACCTGTCATTGCACTCGCAGTCGCGGCAGTACCATTTCAAAACCTTTTCGATTTCCTTGCTATTCATCTTGCTAACTATTAAGTTCCATTGTCCGCAATATATTCAGAAGATGCTCCAGCTCATAGTTGCGGTAGGCTGTCATGGCGAAGGTGCAAGGTCTGTCATAGTGGTGTCTGTTGTTTTCAATGTGCCTCTTGCACTCTCGCTTTGTGAGGAACGCCCCCGAGAAGTGACTGATACGGTCGCGCTCATCCTGCCACACCTCTTCACCACAGCCGAAGGTTTCTTTGAGGTATTCCAGCACCTCATCAAAGTCTTTCTTGTTGACTGACTTCCATTTCTTTTTTGCCTCGTTGTCGCTCCACCGCATGTTTTCCTTGACAAACTGCACGGTCTCTTCAAGTGTCCGCACGTCACCGTCGCCCAAATGAATGTAGGCTTGACCGACACCTGGCGGGGTTGCAATCGTCTCTTTTTCCATGACCATCCAGTACCTCGGCTCTGCCTGGCCGTCCGTGTCTTGTGTATTGAGTTCGTGCTGAAGCTCTTTCAGAAACTTATAGTCCTCGTCTGGAATTTGAATCTGTTTCATGGCGCTTACTCTTCGTTGGACGAATTAACCACGTCTATCATGTTGCAATTGTCGGGCAGGAAGTCCCAATTGCGATAGGTGTTGGTGAAATATACCTGGTCGTAGGCAGAAGAGAGATTTTCTATGCCTTTGCGGTTGACCATGTGGACTACGCTGATAGAGAGCTTTGCATCCTTGTCTATCTCGCGAATGGACTTCGCGATGCCAAGGAAGGTTCCTCCTGCATCGCAGAGGTCGTCCACCACCATCACGGGCAGTCCTTTGTAGTCTTCGGGATTCTTGATGTAAATCTTCTCAATCTTGCCAGTCTCAATGTTGCGTTTCTTTTCGCCGATAAGAACTGGTGTTTTGGAGACATCGAGACAGAATTTGCATCTGTATCGAAGATTTGCGCCTTCGTCTGGAAAGCAAAGTTGGATTTTGCCATTGAAAAAGTCCTTCGAGAAGTGGGCGTGCGCCTGAATAGTATCCATAACATGACTGCCAAGCTCTTTCGCAGTTCTGTTAGAATGGGGTTCGCAGACACTGACGCTCACCGCGCCAAGACTTCTGATAACTCCACCAACAACTTTCAGTGTAAAGGGGGTGTTGAAGTCTATCACGCGGTCCATTCGCATCGACATGAGATAATAGATTTGCAGGCTCCACATAACCTCATGGCGGTTTAATATGTCGGCCACCTGCATAAGGATGAATAGGTCTCCTGCGCTGGTGATACGGCAGCGCACACTTATTGTTTCCTTGCGGCTAAACTCACCAAGGCGTATCTGCACCTCACCATCGGGGAAGCAGATTATCTCCCATCGGACATCACTTCTGTCCGGGTTCGTCAGATTCAATATTTGCATAATCAACTACTTGTTTAAGGGTTTTATAAGCACTTTCAAGACCTGCGCGGTCATCAAGGAGGATGTTAAAGTAGGGCTTATTTCCGCCATTCTCGAAGATGACAGGACTCTCGTTCACATAGTCGGGCTTTATACCAAGCTGGCAGCATACCTTGTACTTCCAGTCTATGCGGTCTTCTATTGTGAAGAGACACAGGTTAAAGCGAAGCCGGCGGCACTCTCTCAGGAGTTCCACCACCTCCGAATAGTCGCCGCCGTTCTGGTGATAGTCGAAGATGGTGTTGTCGAAGTCGAAGCCCACAATCAGGGTTTTGTACTTGCGGTATTCCTGCAAGAGCCTTTCGGCTGCGCCTTTATCGTTGAAAGGGTGGTTCATAGTCCACAGTTGATACGGTTACGGATTTCTCCAAGCGTCCAATCCACGAGCAGCTTGCCGTCGCAGAAAACCGTCTTTAGTTCGCCCTGCTTCTCTTCGTCAAACGAAACTTCATCCTTGGCGTAATACTTTCCGCTCTCGTCCTTATAGACGGCAATAAGCCCCTTGAGTGAGTTCTTCGTGCCGTCATCAGTCTTGGGTTGCTTGAAGATGGGACGGTATTCACCATTCACGATGCAGGCAGTGGCCTTGACAGCATAGCCAAGGCTGTCGCGGCTGGCATACTGGAAGGAGAAGCTGCCTACACCAAGCACGAGGTTACAAGCAGCACACTTGACACTCTCCAAACGGCTGTAGATATGTTTCTGACGCTCCAGGGTGATGCTATCTCCGTAGAGTAGCCCAATGTGAGTGTCCGGGTACTTGTAGCCTGCCTCAGTGGTTTTCCAGCCGAATGTTTCGCCAAGCATCCAGTAGGCTCCATAGTATTGGCCCTTGCTGATTTCCGCATATCGCGTATCGTCGTCAAACGGATCGCAGCAGAGATAATACTTGCCGTCCTGAATCTTGGTGTTGTAGTGCGGGTTGGTGCGAAGTCCGCAAATGATGTCCACAGGGTCGCCGCTGTCTGGGCGTATGACTACACGCCCGTCGCGCTTCATAATGTCCTCCTTCAGTCGAGGAAGGAAGTCCTCTATCACCTGCCAAAAATCCCATGTATCACTGACGATACTAACAATTCCCGTAGGATATACATCGTTAATCAGCCTGCGGAACGTCTGTATCTCGTCCGCCTTGCCGCCTGCACACATCACAGAATGTTCAGTAGCAGGAACAGTGGCGGCCACCAACTCCGTCTTTGCATCAGCATTGTAGTATTCCTCCAATGCACGGATAGCGGGGATTGTCTCGCTGCCGCAGAACGAAGTCAGGTGTGCCATGCCTGAGATAATGGCAGCTTCCAAGCCTCCCATGCCACGCATAGAAAAGTCGTGACAAGAGAAGTCCAGGAGCACGTCGGCTGGGAACATAGTGTGGCGGGCATGGCGCATCAGCTCTTTCTTATAGAGGCGTGACCTTGTGGCACTGGTGCTCGGCATCCACAATATGCAACTGATAAGCGTTTCCAAGTAGTTCGTTATCCAGTAGAACTCTGGCAACGTGTTCTTGATGGTCATCCAAGGCACGCGGATAGGACACACCGCACCTTCTGGCAATGCCTTTATTTCGATTGGCAAATAGCCAAGGTCGTACAATGCCTCGATGTGTTTGATGCCTACGTTCTCGATACCAACGAAGCTGTCCACGCGGTCGTGGAACTCGCGGATGGCCTGCTCACGGGGAAGGCCGAAGAAGTTCTCGTTAAACTGCTTGATAAGGTACTCCTTAATCAGGTACTGAAGTCCGAACACTACGGCACCATCCTCTGCCTCGTGGAAGTATTTGTTGCTACGCGGCGTCCAGTTTGAGTACACCATTTCCGTCCCTTCCGGGTACTGCCTGTGATGGCCAAGCTTGTAGCCATCTGTCAATAGGATTGTCTCTTTGTTTGTCATTTTTGTTTGATTTTATGTTTATGCCTGTTATCTAACTTCTTTCAGCTCCATAATGTCCAACATCGTAAAGTCCACGCCATCAATCTCCGCGTTCCATGAGTGATGATAATGCCCGTAGTACCAATGTCGGAGCGGATGACCGTCGTGATGCAGGTTTGCCAGCAGTCCGTCCATAACATCGCGCTCATGCCGCATGTCAGAAAGGAGTGTCGGGTCGCTTTCAATATATGCCTGCACAAACTGCGGCGGCGTGACATTCTCGCAGAACGATGGAGCAACATGTGTCACCACCGAATCAATACGGAATCCACGCTTGGCAATGTCCGCCATAAGGTCAGGTCGCAGCGAAGGGCCTTCATTCATCCACCAATCCTTGCCCTCTGTGCGACTGCCACGGTCAATTGACACAGCCCCGCCAACACAAAGGACTTGATGCCCACATGCGGAAACAACGGAGTAGTCGGGAACTGCAAAGAAACGCATCCATGAGATTTTCTCGCTGTTGAACCATGCGGGATTGTCGTGGTTGCCGCGAACAAATACCATATAGACATTGGCGGCTTCAAGCCGCTTTCTCAGCCAATGCAAATACAACTGGTTGTAGTAGCCGATGTATCTGAACCCGAATCCGCAGTCGCCCGCCACAATGACAAGCGTGTCGCGCATCTCACGCCTGACACATACGTCAAATACAAGCGACTCGAACTCTCCGTGTATGTCTCCGCATACAACGATGCTCTTTACGTTAGGATAGTTGAAATGTTGTATCATGTCACGCTGTTTTTGAAAGTTTTTTCGCAAGTGCTTCGCATAGCACGCGGCTCATATTGACCTCGACGGCATTCCCAATAAACTTCTTCTGCTCGGACTGGCTTCCTATTAAGATGTAGTCTTCCGGGAATCCCTGAATACGCTTCAGTTCACGGATGTTCAGCATACGCATACGAATGTCAGATATACCGTATAATGCCATGAACTCCTTAATGCTAACAGTCATGGGGCTGTCGGTCTCGTACACCTCTATCGCAAGCCCATCTTCTGCGCTTACGAGATAGGGCGGCATCTTATCCATGTGGGCGATGAGCGTGAAGCAAGGTTTGTCGATGCTCCCACCTGCGCTTGCAAACTGCGGATTCATAAGATACTGCTTCACAGAAACAAGCTTTTGCTTAGGCGTGGTAAGCACAGCAGGACATGCCGTTCCGACATCAGACACCTGCCCGCCGCCGCTATACTCATTGGCAAGGAAACGACTTGTCACAAGCCCGAGACGGTCTTTCGTCGTGAGTGTTGGAGCCGGTGCATCAACAGACGTGTTGAATCCGTTGCCGTAGTGAGCAGATATAAAGGCATGATGGTCTTTGGTGGTAACAGTTCCGCTTGGCTCTTCAATAGACTGGTTGTGTTCTGCACCGCCATAATAGAGAGACAAAAACTGAACCTTTGCCATACCGAGGCGATTCTGGCAGGCTACGGTCGGACACGGCTCGTCAATGCCTGGAGCCACATACTTGCCTGTTTTGCCATTCATGCTGTTGTACTTTACGAGAAACGCCTCCTTTCCGCCAGCCACGAACTTGATAAGTCCGGCATAGATACGATTGAGCGTCGCTTCGCAAAGCGGCTTCTTCCTGTCAAAGATGCTCTTGCCCTCGTCGGCCAGGTCAAGCACTTCCCGGACGGGCTTCCACTTCTTATACATGTTGAACATGCCGCCTTCGTCTCCATTCTTTGCGTATGTCTGTTCGGGGAAGGCAAACGGAAGTCCTGTTCGTGCGAACTGCCCAAACAGACGCTTACGGCTTGTGTATGCCCCGAAATCGGCAGCATTAAGCAACCTCCAGTCGTAATCATATCCATAGGCGCATACACTCTTCACCCATTTCAGATAAGACGTTCCCTTGTGTCTGCTAATTGGGTGGCCGTTCTCATCAAGGTCTCCCCGGCACATGAAGTCCTCTACGTTTTCTATCTGTATATAATCCGGCTTGATGGCTTCGACATAGCGGAAGAGGTGTTCTGCAAGCGTGCGGCTGTCCGCATCCCTTGGCATCCCTCCCTTTGCTTTACTGAAGTTGGTACATTCCAGAGAGGCCCAGAGAACGACCTTTGCTTTCGGGTGCTTTTTGGATTGAGCGACCAAATGGGCAACTAATGGATCGAGATTGAGCGTTCTGATGTCTTCGGTGAAGTGGAGCGCGTCGGGATGGTTGGCTTCATGCGAAGCAATGGCATTGGCATCGTGATTGACACAAGCAATGACCTTGGCGCACTTTCTGCCTTTCAGGGTAGCCCCTTCTACGCCTGTGCTTGTGCCGCCAGCACCACAAAACAAGTCTATGTATAGCAGTCGAATCATTGTTTTCCCTCTCTTTGCCTGGCTTCTTCGCGCAGCCGACACTCCTCAAGATAAAGCATATAATCGGCATGGCGCTTGTCGCGTTTGTTGAAGTATTTTATGGCACCAAAGATAGCACCAGCGTATTGCTGCATCTCTTCTTGCGTCATTTGGATGGTGTCTGAGGCTTCGAGTGCCTGCCGTGATGCGAAGGCGCACAATTCCGCGTCCGTCATTTTGTAGAATGGCTTCGGGTTGTACCCTTTTCTCACAGTCATTGACACATCAGGCTCAACAGACTTGAATGATTTGGCATTTGCCGGTACAGGAAGAGCATGGCGCTTGGCATAGGCAACCGCCTTTTTGCTTGACGCACACTGCTCTATGATGCTTCTTGGTTTTCTTGTTTTCATGGCGTGTTAATAATTGATTACGTCGAAGCGGTCTGCTTTCCTCCAGGGCCAGAACCAACGCCTGCGGCGAATGACGAGAATGGTATATTGCAGGTTGTGCGGATATTGTTGAGCCACAACATGCACAGCAAAGCAGTCGCTCGGTTTACGGGCGATTTGCGGCTTACGCATATTGTCATTTGCCTGTTTGGTGGCCGTGCCTGTTGCTGGAGTATCGGTGGCATCCTCCGATAGCTGCACATACATTTTGTAACCCTCGGCAGCCGCATTGAGAAAATCCGAATAGGCACGCAGATAGGATACGGTTTGCCTGATGGCCTTCCACATCTTACCACACAGTTCCGCTTCTTCCAGCTTATTCCCTTCGCGCTTCGCCGTTTCCAGTCTTCCTGGCATATCGTCAGCGTATGACAGCGCATGTAGTGCAGGCTCGGTGATATACGCCTCATTCGCGGCTGGCAGCATTTCCAGGCAGCCGCCCTGTATGTATGCCCGTAGCATCTCGAAGTAGTCAAGCCACGGCTTTAAGTCTGTATTTTTTCTAAACATCTTCATTCAAATTCAACTTTTCTTGTTGACGATACTTCCCTGTAGCGCGAGGATAGCAAACAGCAGCAAGAGCACAACGCCACGATAGAACCACGCAGGGAGCAGGGCAGGGATGGCCATACATATTGCGACAAACGCAATCAGCAGGAATACGGTAACAAATTTCTGTTTCATAGTTTATGTTTTTGTTGTTGTATTCTGTTATTATGACAGGATAGTTTGGTCAACCTCAAACTTGTCGCCGTCGTCTTTGGCCTTCATGTCGCAAAAGAGGGACGTATGAGGCATGAGACTTACGCATTGGTTAAGGTATTTCCCATTGCAGTAGTTTGCTGCAATATCATTCAATTGGTCGAGAATATCATTTCTCAAGACAGCGGCTGGCGCAGTATTCACTGATTCGACAACAGACCGCCATGTGTCCCGCACACCTTTCATGCAGAAGTCCTGAAAGTCGCTTCTGTAGTTAATAACCCGCATCCCGCGTGAAACAATATCAACATTGGCTTCCCGGTTGGCACGCTCAATGAGAACGTCGTAGTGCTTTACAGCAATACACAACAGCAAGTGAGCCGTTACCACCCATGCAACCAGCTCTGCCTCTGCCGCCCCATCTTGTTCCAGTCCGCCCCTGACAAGTTCGCGGAGTTTCGTTACATCGGCCTCCGTAACGTCGATGATATTGTCCGTGAAGTCGTCGAAATCCTTGCGGTCATATTGGTATGCCATGATTTGCGTCTTCTTCTGTTCGCCCTTTCGTATGGCATCGTTCACATTATACTTCACCTTGTGACGAAAGATGTCTGGCCTGCCTATCAACAACGCCGCTGCGTTCTTCATTTCGTTGAGTGCGGCGATAGAAGACAAGGGGGAGCAATACAGCATGTTCGCGTATATCCAATGCGAAGCTTTTTTTAGCTGTTCTGTCTCTAAAGGTAAAGCTATACTTTTCATCTTTTTGTTTCTTTATTGCGGTGCATGAGGGTAACGCCCCCTCGCTCATCTCAATTTCCCAGATATGGCTTTTCTGTCGAGATATATTCGTATCCTGTTGCTCTGTTTTACAGGCTTTATGCACCGTCAGTTAGCGGGAGCCATACCCGCCGCTGCGGAATCTTTGTGGATTTTTTGAAACGTAATTACATACCGATGGCTCCCTTGGATTAGCTATTACTGCTTGTCGCTTCCTTTTTGTTCTGTTAAAAGTTCGTAATGTCTATTTCTTCCACTCTTGTATAAGTCAGTTTACCTTTGTACCCACGCCTCGCAAGTTCCTCCATCAGTTCACGCGGAGTGTACTGCCCAAGTCCTTTCTCGCGCTCCTTAAATAGGATGCGTTGCTTGGTATCGTTACGTTTCTTGACAGAGCATTGGTTGCAAATACTGCATACCCCCCCCCATCGTGTTTTCTTGAAGTTGGAAATCTCCAGCTCCCTACCACATTCTTTGCATGTCTTTGTTTCCATTCGTTTTATATTTAAGGTTTTGTTCAAGATTGCGCTTGGTACGTCAACCCTTTATTCTCTTATATATGTAGGCTATTGCCAGCCCGACGCATATTGCGCCAAACATTGCGCCAAAAGCAAGGCCCAAGATGAAGTCTATCGAAATCTTAACCATACCCTTTTAGGTTTGTTGCTTGTTGTGTCTGCCTCTTATCATGTCGTAAGCCATAACAGCAAGACAAAATGCGTTACTAACTATCAATGGAAGGTTCCTGGTCATAATGCCGTTGACCATCCAGAAGAGGTTGCCGGCACTGACAAGGTATTTCACGGTATCAACTTTCTTTGAAAGCATACCAGCACCACGGAAGACCGTAGCTATCCATGCGATTATTTCTGCGACTACACTCATAGCGTCCTGATTACTTATATGGGTTGTTTTCTTCTGTTACTTCAATAGCCTGTTCTTTGGGTATTCGATAAACAGAACTCCTTTTGATTCCACACGAAGCCCCTTGCCCCACCTGTTCTGCATGAAGTCGTGATTGTTCCACGGCACATCAGGAAACACGCAGTTGCACATCCAAAACCTATCGTCTGGCGCAATGAAATCAAGCCTGTAAATAGTGTCGTCAATATTGACCGTCTTAATAAGTTCCACAATGTCGGCAGGATACTTAATCTGGATGATGTTCTCTGCCAGCATGGTAATCGTGACCTCGTTCCTGAGCCTGCGCAGCCATTCCTGCGCATCGGCTGTTAAGCCTTCCGGGTTGTGACACTTGAACCCGATTGCTTTTGGATAACCTGTTTCTGTCATTTTATGTCCTCCCTAAACCAGCTTGTTACAATACTCAATTACATCAGCCAAAGACAAGCCAACTTCCTCGGCAATTTCCTTGACATCCCATCCTTCCTTGTATAAGGCGGCAACCTGTGTTCTTATGAGCGGATCCTGTATCATGGCTGTTTTTGTTTTGGCAGGGCGTTCTTGTATGACCGCCCTGCACAATCAAAGAATAGTGCCTGCGGCACAATTTAGAATGCGGTGACAGGGCGAACTACGTTACTGTAGTACTAGTAGTTGCTGTTCGCGTAACCATTGCCGAAGTACACGAGCCTCGCGAGGTTACGGTTGCTCTCCGTGCTGCTCCAGTGGCCTTCATCAGGCATTTCCTCGCCACCAGCATATACGAGTGCTTTGTTGATGGCATCTTTCCAGAAGCACATGACTTCGAGGACTGCGAGTGTAGGAATGTGCCAGCCGTCGGGTAGGGGAATGTCCGTACCAATCTCCTTGATGTGTTCCGTTGCGCTCTCAAAGTCCCAATCATGCAAGCCTTCGCACTCAGTCTTGTAGAAAGGCGACTCTTCGGGGCATTTCTTGTAGTCTCTCACAAGCGGCCATTCGCCGAGGTCTTTCAGGGCGACTTGGAAAGCGTGTCCGTCATAGACGATACCGATACCACGCACATTGTCCTTCGGCTCATTTCCCGAGAACGGCATATATGTACCATCGTCATAGACAAGGTAGATGCCATCTTCGCGCTTGACTTCTTCAGTGCGTACTTCTGATACGCCTTGTTCGACTACTGTATTCTTGGCAGCTCTTATTATTTCAAGTGCCTTTTCGACCTCGTTTGCTGCGTTTGTCATGGCAGCTTCAATTGCGATTTTCTTTTCCATTGTAGCTTTATGTATTAGTTGGGTTAATTTGTGCATTTTCCTTATAGAACCGCCGGATGGAGTCCTTGTAATAAACCTTGATGTTTCTGCTTGATGCGAGTTCATTGACCTTGCCGATGAAGCGGTCACATTCGTTCCAGTCGTAGCGTTTGGCAGAGTAGGGCGAAAGGAGTCCGATGCGTATGTCTTTACAGAAGCCGGCGATTTCCATTATCATAGCCAAAGATGAAGGAAAGTCTATGACTGGCTCAATAGAGGCGAATACAGGGATGTTGCAATCGTCCAGATACTGCATGGATTGTATGCGCTCTTCGTTTGGTGGTGCGCACGGCTCCATCTCATCGTGTCCCGTGAGGGTGTAACCAACACGGACGAGGTTTCGGTGGTCATAGAACAACTCTATTACATCAGACCTGTCCAGCCACCAAGTTGCCTTCGTTAGAATCTGCACAGGAACACCACGCTTCAGGGCATACTCCACACACATTATTGTGCCAGCTATTGTATCAAGAAGCATCGGGTCGGTCGTAAACGAGAAGAAGATGCCACCATCGCGGACGATAGTGTCATATCTCTTGTCTAATAGCCTCTTGAAGCGTTCTAACGCCTTATCCAGACTCCCGCCTGCCTTAGCCATTATCTCCGGGGTTTCGCCGCCGAGTGAATTACTGAAGATGCCACGCTTATTGTAGCAATAGGTACAGCCATGAGAGCAACCGCGATACAGATTGCATCCCCACGTTGCATATTCGGCAGCAGCACCAGCTGGACGATAGATGATTGGAGTTTTCATAGTCTTAACTTTTACATTTTTATGATGTCAAGTGGAGAAAGGTGGTCGGACAAACCGGTCTGGAACCATGTCACGTCAATTTCGGTGCAGTATTCCGAGATATTGGTGATTACGCCGCCAACAAACACCTTGTGGCTGAGCGAAGGATGCCCCCAATGCGGCGAGGCATTGATAAGGCGGCGCACATGGTCACCGACACGAAATTCCTTGCGTGCTTTTGTACACAAGTCAATGTAGTTTTGAACTGCCTCACTCAACATGATTCTTCCCTTTCTTCAAAATCGGCACAGATGGAGTCTGAACCAAAGCAACCATATTCGTTGATGCCGCATGAACCGTATCCGTTTTCGTCACTTACTTCATCGTCCGTCTTGTGCCAGAATTTACAGTTGGCGCAGACGAGGACTTCCGCGACGGAACGGTTGTAGGTATTGGTCGAGTTGATGCAATGCGATGTCTGCGGGTCATTGTAGATTTCGGGGTTCGCGCAATGACTGCACAGCTCATGGGTTTCATCAACCCACCAGCAGTTGCCGTGAAGCGGGTTATAGCACGGGTCGTTATCCGTACAGCCGCATACCTTACATATTCCGTATGGCATAGTCAATCCGCACAAGACTAAACATAATATGCGTTATTGTCACAGGCTTACGCTTGGGCCAGGGGAAGGCTTTTGGTATTGCATGAGCTGAACGTGGCGCTTGCTGCCAGGATGCTTGCACCCCCACTTGTCTGCAAACTTTATCATAGCGTGATGCGCATCGGCGGCCTTTGTCCTTTTGTGGTTGGTGTTCTTGTCTCTGTAATCTCCAAACTTGTGGCCTTTTGGCAATTCGTTGTGCTTGCCAACACCCTTGAAGCCCTGTTTGTTGCGACGTTGTATTCTTGAACTTTTCATAGCCGCTATCATTTAACAGGTATAGGATGCGTATCGTCGTCAGAAGATGCATCGTCAGACGAAGAAGAGGACGATGATGACGAATCAGAAGAGGACGATGATGACGAATCAGAAGAGGACGATGACGAAGAATCTGAAGATGATGACGAAGAGGAGCCGTCTGAAGAACTGCCGTCTTTCGTCAGCAACACACCCTCGTCAAGACAGCGGGTAAAGAGGAAGATGTGATAGAACCTCATGGCTCCAACCTGACGATGGAACTCCCGCTTCTTATCGTCGCTCCATTCCTTGAACTTGTCCGACTGCATCAGCCTGATATTTGACAGAAGCCGATTCCGCAGAGACCGCTCTTCTGTTTTCATTGTCTGCTTGTCTTTTGGAAGCGATGCAAGCGTTGGTTGCTCTTTCTCGTCTTTCAGGGAATCCAAGTAGCTAATCTTTTCAACTCCCCCAGCGGTTTCAAGAAACGCGACAACTCCATCGAAGTTACACTTCATTGCATGGATTTCAATAGTCGCATCTTTGGCAGAGGATTTGCCTTGACGGAATGTAAGCAATGCAAAGACGATTTCCGTCCCAAGCGCAAAAAGTAGAATGGCATTCGTCCACATCGGACCCAAGAAGTAATTGGATGTTGCGACGAAAGCGATTGTGATTGATGCAATCACAAGTGACACCAGAATTTTCTTAAATGTTTTCATTTTTGTTGTTTTTTATTGTTAAACATGTTTGTTCCTCTCTTAGTTTGCGTTCCTGTATTAGAACTTTGGCGTTTTTCCGACGTATGCGCTCTGCTATGACGTGACGGTAGAACTCTTTGTCGCACGGAATTTCTTCATTAGCAATAGCCTTTAGCCTCTTTACGGCCTTCGCCTGCTTTGCTGTCAGTCCATCCGCTTCCGGAATTTGGGACAGGCATTCATTGAGCAGTGCCAACACATCTTGTTTCCTGCGCTCTTCCCGTTTTTTCCAAAGGCCCATGCGCCTAAGCTCTTCCTTGCAAGCCCGATGGTACACCACCTTTGCAGAGCCTTTCGAGGTGCCGTGATACACCCAAACATCCTTTCCTGTCAGGCAGCTCTTTCGTACTATCAGAATTTTTTTCTTTCTCATTCGTTTTGTTTTTAGCCCCCCCCCGTTGAGTCGAACAACGGTTCCGGTCGGTTTTACCTAACAACTATCCGAGCGTGTTTGCGCGGGAGGGTCCGGCGTCTTTCCGCCGTGTCATCTCAACGGCCTCTACATCCGGTTAGGATGTCTCATCTGGGTTTTGCGAGAACCACGTTTGTTCTATAGGGGTAGAACGGCGCTTGTTTTTTATAGATCCATTCGTTTTTCAAAAATCCCGTCAGTTCCATACGGTGCCATTGGCCTAACCCCGGCTCGGCTTAACGAGAGAATGAGAAATGCTTCCTCTCCGGCGGCTGCTGAAAGAACGTAAAGACAGCCGCCTCATGCCACATGAGTCTTAATCGTGAACTCAGCAGGACTTGAACCCGCAACCCATGCTCCGTAGGCATGTGCTCTATCCATTGAGCTATGAGTCGAAAGATGCACAGGCCCGACGGTGGGCGATGGTGTCCAAGACAAGAGTAATGGCGATAGCAAGAACCGCTGCGGACAAGCAAGAGCAAGAGCCATCCTGGAGGCGACAGCCTCTCAGACCCCGAAGGGAGGAAGTCCGTCCGAAGCGTCAGCGTTTGAAAGATTAAGTACGAAATTAGCAATTTCGCGCGTTTACCCATTCCGCCACTTGGGGACGTAACCCAAGACGGGACTCGAACCCGTAAACTTCTTTGCCAATCTGACGTTCTAACCATTGAACTACTCGCGCCAATTTTCCTATTTGGGCGCGAGGCGGGATTTGAACCCGTGACCTTCAGAACCAGTAGGCGAGTCAAAGAAAACCATCTCCACTGTCAGTACGCCGCAGTTTCACAGTAAACACATCCAGTCTGCGGCTACCTGTGCAATAAGTCAAAGAGCATTTTCATCTTGCGGCACTCCGCAAGTTCATTTTCCAAGCCCATTTATGCGCTCGTAGATGTCGCGCAGCTCATTGGGGATAATAATGCCAAGTGCCGCAATACGCTTGGACTCCGCCAGCTTCCACGCGGCAAGGTCGGCATTGAGCTGTTTATGGCGATTCTTCTGCTCGGTGCTCCATGCGTCATATTCGCTCTGAAGTTCGCTCATCTTGCGGCGTTCTTCAAGCATGTAGGCTGAAAGCTTGTCCTGCAATACACTCATCTCGCGAGAGAAGTCTTCGCTTGCCTTCTGGTAGGCTGCAGCCTTCTTCTGCTTGTCGGCTTCAATCGTCCTGGCGCGTTCAGCAAGCATCCCATTCAACTCTGCCTGTATAGCACGATGTTCAGCGGCAAGACGGAAGAACAACGCTTCAACTTCGTCTTTTTGCACCGATGGCTCAAAGCGGTAGATTAGTGTGTTCGCTCCTTCGCCCTGTGTGCCTATCGGCTTGGCGATGATTTGGCGCAGCCTCTCGCGCTCGTTATACAGATGTCCGTCCTCGTGAATATACTTCCCGATGACTGCGGCCTTCGCTTCGAGCATAAGGAAGCGGTTGCGGTCTTTCACGGAAAGACTACTCATGTAATCATCCTCTGTCATTGCCGACTCCTGCGTCGGGCTATCTGGCATCTTGATGTCGAACTTGCGGCAGAACCTGCTCAGGCGCGATTCGGTCATCCCTACAAATGGCTTGAGCGCAACGCTTGGAAAGTCGCCGTTGATGTCCGGGCGCGTATAGCCTTTCGCTTTCATCCAATCGTCGATATTCGTGTCCTGTTGCGGAACTTCCACGCCACCAAGGACATTCTTGCAGTAACCTTCCAGCGTCATGCGCTTGACTTCTTCAAGCAAACGCTCACGGGCCTTTATTGCCTCGCGCAGCCAAGCACAAAGGGCATTTACTTCGCCAATAGCTTCGAGAAACCTCTGAATATCGTTCAATTCCTCTCTCGTACTTCCAATCTTTGCCTTTTGGCTGTTCCCGCCGCTCAACAAGCTCACCGTTGAGCTAAAGAAACTGATACCCGACAATTCATTGGCCGTGTTTCTAACACTCTCCTTCGCCATGTTAGCGATGTGGTTAGCACTGGTGCTTGTCAATCCAGTGTCACCAAAATAGATGTTGTCCGATTTCATAACTCGTATTTGTTTATTGTTGTGTTTCTGTCAATTCGGGGTCTGTATTCGGAGCTGCCTGAACATAGTCTTTGTCGCCGACATGCTCTGGGTCGAAAAAGTGTCGCGGCACCTCGCTTTTGCGATAAAAGTAATACACCTTTGGATAGGGCGCTTTTTTTTTAAGCTCACGGGGAAGCCTGTTTCCGTTCTCGTCCGTCGGGATGCTATAGCCATCTTCTGCTTTCGGGTACTGCCATGCGGCGCACTGACGGTAGCCTTGTTCGCGGTCAGTAGGCGTAAACAGCACGACAGGAGGATTGCAGACATAGGCAGAAGTGCGGAGATAGCTATCCAGGTTGTCCCTTATCCTCTTGTATGCAGCCCTCAGCGTCTTCTCGCCGATGGTTATGCCGCAGTAGTCAAGTAGGGAAATGGCCAACTCGCGCTGCGCAATGGGAATGGCACGGTGGCAGGGCTTTGAGAGGTAGTCGGCAATCCAAAGCGTAAACTGCTGGTCCTTGCTGGCGGCAAGAGCCTGGCGCAGCATTGCGCGGCTGTCTTTGGGCGGACGAACAGTCTCGTCGGGGAACTGGAAGAACAGTTGTACGCATGACAGCAGAAGGTTCCTGGCCTCGTTCAGCAACGCAGGCGGGAGATTTCTTGCCACCTCGTCTATATGGTATTTCTCCGCGAAATCATCTGCTGGCGTGTGCGCAGGACGTGAGCCATCCAGACTTCGCGGATGGTAGTAGTCCGAAACGAGTAGCTGATAGGTACGACGGCTTGTACTCTCGCTGCTCAGGTCAATTTGCTCATTGCTTGCCACAACAAACTTTGGCACATCGTCACCATCAAGTGTGACACTCTCGCGATACAGGCCACGGGCCGTAAGCGATGTAGTCAGGTTATACAGACTCTTTGGCGAAAAGCCTGCTGGCAATTCGTCAACACAGACAATACTATGAAGCCCTGGGACAACCTTGTTGAGTTCCTGTGTCAGCGAGATGTTCTTTCCCTCCAAAGCCTTGCCGTCAATCTTCAGGACAGGACGCACAAGTGCAAGCAGGTCAAGATATGCGCTCTTGCCCGTGCCGCCGGATGCCAGTTCTTCCCTTCGCGTTCCATTGTCCGTGATGTGGACAAACTGCTGACGGCTTCTTGTCCTGTGTCTCACCAAAGCACTGCCAATGGCATGGGCAGCCGCAATGAAATACATATCCTGCATCTGGCGCTCGGTGGAAGTCAGCTCTTCGCCAAGTGCCTCTTTTTCCCAAAGAATCCTTATACTATTATACAGGAACTGGAAGTGCATGGGCATTTCTTCGAGCGGTTTGTTCATGACAAGCCGATAGTGCCAGAGCGACGACCAGGCATCCCATCTCATATTCTCCTGAGCGCGTTCCTCGGACGTTTTGAGCGTCTTGTACGTTTCGTTGTGCGCGTCAAGTTCTTCGGCATAGCGGGGATTTACCACCACGCGCCAATGCTGCGGCACAATTGAGAAGTCGCCGTCCATAATAGCCTCACGGTTTGTCCACCACCTCATGCGGTTGTAAGGAACAAGTTCAAGTCCCTCGCGAGAAACTTTCACGGCAGTATTCCCAAAGAAGAAGTGGTCAAAATCCTTGTCAAAGGATTTGTTGTCGAGGTCTATCTGCTCGATTACCTCCAGTGTTGACTGTTCAAGCTTTGCGGAGTAAACAGCACGGGAGAGTGCGCCCTTCTTGTCATTGTATTCCATGTGCGCCTTCAGCCAATCGGCCATGAGGTCGCGGGCCAATGCAACCAACTTGTTTGCGCCTTTCTCTCCGGGGAAACATTCGGTGTACGTCTTATCGTTTCCCAGCAGGAAGAATCGTGAAAATGATGCCTTGCCCTGTTGTGCCGTACTTCTGACCATGCCACGAGCACGAAGGAAAACCGGCACATTACGAAGGTCGAACTTATATCTTGGGCGACCCTTGCCGTCGGCATCCTTACGCTCACTCTCCCACTGCCAAAATTGGCAAGTCGGCGTGTCGTAAAGCGCATTATCGAACCATTCAACAGGGTCATCGTGCTGCACATCAGCAGGCATCAATCGTTCCACTTCGGCAAAATGCGTAACGAAATCCGTAACATCTTTCAACGGCTTGCCTTGCTTTCCAGGCATAATGGCAGAAAGTTCACGGGGCAGCCTAAGCCATTTGATTTGGGGACTATTGAGCGCAATGGCCTGTGAGCCTGCAATGCCTGTTGCATCCTCGTCATAGCATACATACAAGCCTCCTTCTACTGTTGCGTTGCGGAGCTTAACGATAAACCCCCTCAGCCAACGGTTTGGCCGCACCGCCCCACTGCCTTTGTGGTCGAATCCGGCACTTTCGCTATGAAGCCATACGACATGGGCATTTGAATGTGCCCAAACCTGAATAGCATCCCTCGGACCACTGCAAATAACTATGCGTTCAAAGCGTACTCTCTCCTGCTTCTCTTCCTTCTCTTTCTCGTCTTTCGGCTTTTCCTGGACTGCAAACGGATGGCGTTTGTCTGTATTCGGCACAGCCCCCTCCAGCCAGTCTTCCAGATTTGCATCTGCGTAATAGCGATGCTCCAGATCTGCATCCTCGGCAAGACACCACCACGTCCACTTCTTTCCTGCCTTACGGCTTAAAGGCTCGTATTTCTTGATACCCCAAGGATAGCGGAACATGAATATCGGGTAGTTCGGCGTACTATTGACAATGAGGACAAAACGCCCGCCAGTCTCTTCGTTAGTCTGCATTTTGATGAAGCGACTAACGGGGTACACATGGAACTTTTCTTCCAATTCCTTGCCCCACTCCGCAATCGTCCGCGCTTCCGCCTTTGCCGCGCCACGATAAAAATCCTTGCCAAACGAGCATCTGTATAACGCTTCGCCAGTATCAGGGTCGTACCGCGTCAGCAAATCGCCCACTTTTACCTCTGGATATTTGTCGGCAGGCTCGTTTTCAAAGTCTTTATTTGTTGCCTTCCTTGTGGCCGTTTCAACCTTCAATCCAAGTGCCTTTAGCCCTTGCACTGTCAATTCCCCCATCTCAAAGATGGGCTGCTCTCCGTCCCATTCCGCGTATTGTTTCTCTGCCTCGCGGAACTTACTTGGCTCGACAGTTTTGCAGCGTAACCTCTCGCTGCCTGGCACATATTCTTCAAGCTCTATATTGCAACGCTCGGCAAGCTCTGTCACAACCTCTGTAAAATCATCCCCACTAAGCTGCCCTGCGGGTTTTCCCATCAGACGCGCCGCAAGCTGGATGGCCCCAAAGCCTTCCTGCTTACAAGCCATACACTTGAAGCCAAGGTCGGTTGCCCCTTTACGGGGTATTTTATCAACAATCAAAGAAGGGCGATGGTCATCATGCCACGGACACAAATAGCCTGCCCATGCACCGTTTCTTGCTCCGGTACATGGTGTATATCCCCATGCCAACATAACATCTGTAAGCGGCACAGCATTTAGTCGCTGTTTGTCCTGTTCTGTCATACGTGCTCCTGCTTATTCGCCATAACACGCAACTTTTCTTCAAGCTCACCTTTCTGCTGCAACAACTTGCCAATATACCTGTTCGCACTCGTTATATCCTCTTCGGCTAATCTCAAACGCTCGCGCAAGTTTTCGACTAACACCTGGTAGTCTCTGACCTCACTCGCGGCCTTTTGCTCGCACTCCTGCCTAACTCTCTCGATTTCGACGTGATAAGAGCTTCTTCCAAGGATAGCACGCCATATATTACTAATATAGCGTTTAGCCACTAATATGTGTTGTTTGACACATTGCACGTTTTTGTTGTAGAAAATGAACTGAAATTGTAGCTTTTTGTGTATCTTTGGGTGCAAAGGTACAATAAAATCGGTCACATTATATCGGGTTTCTGTATGTTCTACAACATAAATGGTAAAATTTAACAATAAAAACGAATAAAAACTATGGTAAAGTGGGAATTTAACTTGAACTTGTTATTGGGATTATCCGGCGTGCTCGACATATCGTTCGCGGAGATTGCGCGAAGGTCTGGCATCAAACAGCAAATGTTGAGCCGCTATATTCAGCAGGACTTTGTTGTCTCTGTTGGGACGCTTATCAAAATCTGTAATGCGTTGCGGATGCCTTTTTATTACTTTGTCACAGAGAATGGTGTGTCTGTCATACCTGAGCGCGAAAACGCAACCATCCCCCGCGATGATTGGCATAGTATCAGATGGGATGGGCAAGCTGCCGAAAGCGTTTTCTACAAAAACCACATAAGCTGGGCAGATGTCAGTAAAGCAATGGGCATAAAAAGCCAAAATGCCCGCAAAAGGTTTCTTGAAGGTACACGTTTCCCCGTCGATGAGTTCTTCGATACTTGTTCCAAACTGCAAGTATCACCATACAACTTCATCATTGACCGCAACAGGCCGGAGGAGAAGAGGCGCCGGGGCGCAAACCGCAAGGAAAAGCAGGATGTACCACAAGGGTTTCGGGAGAGGATGGAGTCAGCACCCGCAAATGATATAGCCACACTGCGCAGGGAGATTGAAGAGCTGCGTGCAACCATCGGAACAATTCAGGGGCAATACAATACGCTTCGGCAGGACTTTGGCATTTTACGGAAGGAGTACAATGCGCTGGCCTATCGTGTCAATGTCAATATCGACACCATAAACAATAGCCACCTTTCCATTGCGGCGGAGCCGGACACGGACTTTGAGAAGAAAAGCACGCGCAAGAACAAACAGGAAGCCGACTAATAGCCGACTAATAGCCGACTTTATTAAAAAAGCCGACTTTTTATTAAAAATCGTCGGCTTTTTGCGTGCGCGTGCGTACTATATAATTATGTTGGGTACCTCGTGCAGATCGTCGCAGTTCTATCCAAATGTTTCCAGTTTGTAGTGCTGCGTCACATACCTTGCGGCCAGTCGCGGGCATCGTTAGGCCAAGTCGTAGTCACGCTGCCCGGGCTAAAAGTCCTTGAGCAGTTCCTTGTCAGTCTCTCCGTTGGCTATGCGGCGTATCTCGTCGCCCGTACATCCGTCAAGATAGAACTCGACGTATTGTTTCAACAATATATTTCTTGCCATTGTTCGTTATTGTTTTAGTCTCTTACGTTAAACAAATAATCAACATGAAAATCCTCGAAGTCGTCATTCTCGTATTCGGGGAACTCCTGCTGCATCCATTCATAGTGCAGCGTTGAGTTGAAATCGTCAATCATGGCTTCGTCAAGTGTCAGAAAGGCGTCATCCTCCGACCATGAATCATCGTGTTCGATGTCGTATTCGTCAAACAGCGCGTCAGCGTTCTTTTGGATGAATTGACCTTTGAGCGTTGACAGGCAGTCGTCAACATCAGATGTAACCCTGTCGGCCACTCTGAGCCAACGGAGCCCGCAGCCGCTTGTATAGGTTGCCTCGCTGTCGCCAGTGTATGCCTTCAGCACCTCGATGTCAGTCTTGGCAATGTCGCCAATGGTCTTGTCGTCCATCATGTGACAATGGCCTGAGTAGTCGCCTGGGTCATTATCGTCAGGCTCGTAGTAATAGGCTTGCTGCTGCTTCCACTCGTCAATACCCTTTCGGATAATCGCCTGCACCTTCTCCTTCGCTCCCTGCTCTTGCAGGAAGTCGAAATATGATTGCTTTACGTTCATAGTCGTTTCGGTTTTTATTAGTTCAAACACTTTTTCAGTTTTCTCATTGCGCTTTTTAGGTAGTCCTCTTCCGAGAGGCAGTAGCCGCGTATGCCATTCAAACGTATGGAGACAGCCGAGAGGACAGCATCTATTTCTTGTTCATTCAGATTTAATGTTGTCATAGCTTATATCAGTTTTACAAGGTGAATTATGTCTTGCGGAAACGAGTCCATCTTCTCACGGTAAACACGAATGGCTTCTTCGAGGCCGCTGCAATCAACACATTCATCAGGTTGCTCTATGCTGCCTATGCGTATTTGAAATTTGGCACTCTTGTTCTCGCCTCTATTAACAATTTCTGCGTGATTAGATGCAAGCCAGTCGCCCATTTCGCGCATAAGACGGGCAATAGCGAGAGGGTTGGGGTTTGGCACATCTTCAAGAAACGTCATCTTTTGAGTTTCATTGAACTTATGCTCCGTGAAACGGCAGACAATGCCATTCTCCCTGTCAGTGCAGACCCAGCCGTCTGGCTGAGTCTGCGAGTGCTGTAAAAGGTATCGTCCGCTATCCAACATAATACACTTCGTTTAGTTGTTTCTTCGTGTATGGAATGGCATAGCCCTCACTCTCTTTTGCAAGAGAGAATTGCTTATCGGAGAACAGGCGCACGGCGTATCTCTTGTCAAGCTTCTTGTCAAAGCCGGACAAGAAATCAAGCGCCTTTTGTTTTGATGGGAAATGACGGCGAAGACTCGTCATGCGAAAGCCTATTGCACATGGGTCAAGTCGCTTCATATCGTGCTTCGTCACAATCTTTCCGGTTGTGGGTGTGAACTCTGCCCAATATATTTTATAGGCAGATAGTATTGGTTTCTTTTCCATAGTCCGTTATTTCTTGGGTTTGCAAACAATAGTTTTGTTTTTCTCTTGTAGTGCCTTGTAGCGAGCTTCAGCAATGATGTGAACGTCCGGGTTGAGGTCAGTCCATCCGTCTTCAAGCATCATTTTAAGAAGTTGGACTACTTGTTGAACACTGAGAATGACACCTGGACCACGATTCTTGCGCTCATCATCGTAAATGCGCTGGCGTCGCTGTACTTCCCCATGTAACTCGTCTATGAGAGGTTCCACTGCATCGAAATCTCCAACGATAGCCGTTCTTGCTTCGTCAAGGTTCAGGAAGGTCATGGAGACGTGCAGATCTTCCTCTCCGTCGCCGTCGTTGATGCCAAGAATATACTTTCGCACCTCTTCGGCTGTCTGCTGGTTTCCCTTCGCCGTTGAGCCGCGAGGGGTACTGCAAGTTTCCTTTCTTGCCGTGTTAAATTCAATGATTTTTGCCATAATGTTGTAGCTTTTCGAGGACAAAGATACTACTTTTTCTTCTGACTGCCCTCGTTGCCCGAAGAAAAGTTTTGACTGCTTCGTTTTTTTATTCGCTTAGCACTTGTTACAAACACATTGCTTATATAATTTGTTTACTCCGCCATTGTGCGGACAGTCTAATTCACAAATAGAACTGCCAACCATTACAGGCTTTTCGGCGCCTACATCCCACACGCCATATCGAATCCATCCGAATGAGTGAGGGCATGGGGTGATTAACCTTGTAGGCTTTTTGCTGTCTGTCTTATACGTTATTACCATACTCATTTTGTTTAGGGTTAATACTATCGGAGAAGAGTCCGGCAATAGGGTTTGCGTTAAGTAAACACTCCAATATTATGCCCGGACAAAACCCATGCGTCTATATCCGAACGCATAAGCATCCATTCTTCCTTCAACCTATCTATTGGCATACTTGTGCGAAGATAGTATTCGTTTTGGCATACCTTCTGGTTTCCGTGGTCGCGGTCGAAAAACTTCATGCAAACGGTCAGAAACCTTTCCGCGCCATAGGTCCACCCCGTATGTACGGTAAGGAATCCGTCAAATTTCGCCTTACGCAAGCCATGAAACACTTGTGCTTGTGAGGCATAGGCCGTTGCCTCGTTCATCAGCGCCTCTTTTTCGTCACGCGCCGGATCCGCAGCAAGCATACCCCTTATCTTCTCTGCGTTCAATCTTAGCTGTTCTTCAACAAGAGCTTCCTGCTCTTTCTCGTACTGGCTTTTCTTCATTGTTTTTGTATTAAGGGTTAATATAGTCCCTGCCCATGCAGGATGCAATGCTCTATCTGTTCTTGTGTATATTTGTTGTAGAGTTATTGGTTAATTGCTTCTCCTGTACGGCGGTCGATATAGCACTCACAGATGGTGTCGAATGGGCTTGCCTCGCGGCCTTTGTGTGCGCAGTAGTAACTGTGATAGCCGGTGCAGGAAAAGTGTTGGCAATCCTCGCAGGTTGCTTGGACTCCAGGAAAGAATGTTGGTCTATTCATAATCGTTATGATTTAGGGTTAGTCTTCTGTTATACAGTTCTCCCTAAGCGAATGTAGTATGTGCCTGATAATTCTTTGCTTGCGATACATATCATCTTCATTCGCCAAGTTTGTTAGGCACGATGCTATATTCTGATATAACATTTCACTTATTGCCATGGTCGTAATGTTTTAGTGGGTTAATGTTTCCATTTCTTCAAAGTAGTCCGTCCATTTGCTATGACACCACGGATGATGTTCCGGGTCGTAGGGCCAAGAATGGCGACGACCCTGCTCGTCGATGATGCAGCCAGAGGCGTTCTTTTTATCGACCCCATGCCAAGTGTCATCAGGATAGGGTGTATCCATGTCGCAGCAATACACCTTGCCTTTGATATAGGCTATTTCACTTGTCATTTTCTCTTTGCCGTCCCTTTTAATGGTAGCCATTTGCACCGTCTTCTTGCACAAGTATCTGTGGTCTTTAATAATCCTTGGTTCCATGATTTTGGTGGATTAAAATAATCGGGTGTTCATTTTCGTATAGTCACGAAATAGTTCTTCAAGTTGGTCGCAGTAGATGCCGTCGTACTCTTGCAGCACCTTTGGCTCTGCTGCTTTCTTGGCTTTCTCGGTGGCCGCAAGAACCTTGGCATTATATTCTGCCTCGCTCAAACCCTTGTTGGCATAGCGAAGCAGAATCATATACGGGTTTGCCGCATTGCCTATCTTGATAAACTGCATCAGGTAGGTGTCGTCACCCTTGAGGACTATCCTTACCATGTTTGCCTTACTACCATTGCGTCCGATGCGGAAGCGCAAGCCGTTCTCAATAGCCACCAGTTGCCTTGCACCTGTCGCGGCCACAAACTTACCACCTCCAAGCTGCTGGAGGATGGTGTTAGCGATTACTTGATTCTGTGTCATAGGAATTTTGATTTTATGCAGCCGCCGCATTTGCGGCAGCTGCTTCTTTTGTTGCATTTAGTTCTGTCTCTATCTTACGGTCGAGTAGATTGAGGTCGGTGCGGAGCAATCGGAGTTCTTCCTCCTTGGGCCAGGGCTTGCCGACGAGAGCGGAAATCTGTTCAATGCGATGTGCATTCTCTTCCATTCTCTGTTGCCATTCGTCAATGAGTTTCGGTATGAGTTGCAAGGCTTGCAGCGGGTTCTCCGATGAATGGCGTGCAGATGTGCGGTTCAGCTTTCCGTTGTTGTAGGAGTAGTGCAAACGTGTACTGCCTTCCACAAAGAAAAGGTTCTCGTACCTAACTTGCCCATCTAAGCACCCAACCTCAGATGTCTTCACCTGAACACGGAAGCCATAGATACTGCCGATGGCAATGTACGCTTCACAAGTGCGCATTGAGTTGGCTATGCTGAACAACTTTTCTCCAAGTGCTTTTGCCTTGTCGTCTGCCGTTAGGGACTTGCCTTCTTTGGTGACTGTCGGCATCGTGAATCCGTCAATCACGAGGTCATTCACCACATTGCCCTCTGCATCCAAGCGACGCGCCTTGTTAAACTTGGCAAGGTCGGCCTTGGCTTCTGCGATGTTGCGCACATGGCACTCGTTTTCGGTTTTGAGGTTCTGCATCTTCTCTTCCTGCTCTCGCTGGTCACGGAGATAGCTCTTGCGCTCACCCTCCAGGCTGCCGATGCGCTTTTCAAGTTTGGCACGCTCAAGCAAGTCGGTGTTGCCACTCAGGATAGCCATGTATTCGGCGAAGTTCATGCCGTTCTCGTCCATTGCACCCTCGTCGATGGTGCGGATGCCCAACTGTCCACGCTTCAACTGGCGTATGAACATCTGTTTATTGTTGAGAAGATTGAACTTGTAGCTGTCCAGACTCCTCTCGACTGCATAAACAATGACATCCACCTTGTTGCCTGCATACAACTTCGCCACTTCGTTACCCTTGCGGATTGCCCTACCCTCTCTCTGTTCAAGGTCGGACGGACGCCACGGAGTATCGAGGTGATGAACTGCAACAACCCTCTGCTGGGCATTGACACCAGTACCAAGCATCTGCGTACTACCAAACACGACCCTTACCTTTCCTTCATTCAGTGCTGCAATCAGTCGCTGCTTGGCCCTGTCACACTTGCATTCCTGAATAAAGCGTATCTCATTGGCGGGGATGCCATACTCCTGCACCAGCTTTCGCTTAATCTCGGAATAGACGCTCCAGGCATCATTGTTCTGCCAGGTTGAGAGGTCGGAGAAGATAAGCTGTGTGCCTTTCTGTGCATCGTACTTGTCGTAATACTCTTTGACAAGTGCTGCACATCGGCTTGCCTTGTTTCTCGGATGGTCGCCATACGAGGGGTCAATAAGGCGCATATCAAGGCTCATCTTCCTTGCCATATCAGTTGCATACAACATCTTGGCCATCTCCATCTTCTTCCGTCGGTCAGGGTCGTCAGGCATCGGTATGCCTATAACCCTAAAGTCTCCCGATTTTGCAAACTCCATTAGACGCAGGATAAACTCTTCCTGGTCTGGCGTTGGCTTGATGTTCAGCAGCATTGGGTGCTTTGCCGGACGCTCAATGCCAACATCCTCTGCCGTGCGAAAGTCTGTTATCTCATTGTAGAACATTGCAAGTTCAGGGACTTTAATAAAATAGCGGAATCGTTCTTTCAGGATAATGGCGTTTGTTATCGAGAACTCAAATTCGCTACTTTTCTTTGTGAAGATGGCCGCCCATGCGTCGAAGCATCCGATATTCTGCTTCGCCAAGGCTCTCGGGCGAAGATACTTGAACAGGCAATACAATTCTGTCAGGCTGTTCGTGACAGTCGTACCGCTGAGGAAGGTAGCTCCGAGGTCTCTCTGTGTACGCTTCTGAATGGTGCGGATAGCCATAAGCAGGTTAAATGCCCGCTTGCTGCCTTCGGGATTTCCGATGCCTGCCACGCGGTCGTGACGGGTTGTAAACTGCAAGTTCTTGAAGATATGGCTTTCGTCCACAAAGATATGGTCGATACCGAGAAGGCCGAAGTCCACAATGTTATCGGCACGCTTTCTTAAAGACTGTTGGAGTTTCTGGATTTTCACGCCAACGCTTTTCTTGCGAATCTCCAACCCTCTGCGCATCTTCTTGCTTACATCCCACCCCCATGTGCTCATTGCTTCAAGGCTGTCTTCCACTTCCTGCAACTCGTCTTTCAGTTGTTCCAGTTGGATTACCTCACTCTGCGGAATACGGCCAAACTGGTCATGCGACATGATTATACAATCATAATCGTTGTTTTTTGCATTGTTCAGGAACTCCACGCGCTGACCGCCGGCATAGTCGCTCTCCTTTGCAAACAATATCTTTGCTTGTGGATAAGCGGTGCGATATGTCTCTGCAATGGCACTGACATTCGCCTTCATACCGATAATCATTGGCTTGTGGCACAGGCCAAGACGTTTCATTTCGTGAGCAGCAATGCACATAATGAGGGTCTTTCCGCTGCCGACCTCATGGTCGCAGATGCCCCCGCCATTCAGCAACAGCATCCATACGCAATCCTTCTGACTGCCGTAGATATGCTCTATGCCGTACTTCTTCTTTAACCCATCCATATCTATGCCTGGGAATGTCTGATGACTTCCGTCATATCGCGGCTTAACGAAACAATTAAATCTGCGATTGTAGGCAGCGGCAAGGTCGTCGCGGAAATCTTTCGGCTGACGCTGGAGCCAATCGACAAACCCTTGACGTATCTCTTCAATCTTCGCGTTTGCCAACTGCGTCTTTTCCGCATCCTCTATCTTGATGTAATCGCCATCGTCATCCGTTACCTTCTCGCCATTCTCATCGCGCTTAAACTTCATCATCTTGGGACAAGTATTATGAAGGGCGTGTACCAACAGCTCCATACCGTAGTAGTCGTTGCTGGCTTCACTGCTTACATAAAACTGTGTCCAGATCTTTTCATTGCCACGATGAACATCTGCTGCATACTGGTCGAGCAAAGGCTGATACTTCACGGTCACTTCTGCTTTCGCATCGGGCATTGAAAAGAACTCCGAGGCAAACTTCTCATACACCTTCGTACTTATCCAGCGTTCTCCAAGATTGAAGTCAAGGTCGTCGAATGGGATAGGCGTTGGGATGGCGGCCTCTAATGCGCTGATGGAGCGTTGAACAAGTTCGTTGCCGTCACCCTTTCTCTTGATGCGGTCAAGCTTCTCGATTACGTTCCCGCTGACAAAGCGAGCCTTTATCTCATATTCCCCATTCAAGGGGTTATAGAATACCTCGTCACTCAAAGCATCCAGCAGTTCTTCTGGTGTCATCCCTGTAAGTCCAGCCATATAACCGAGCCTTGGTTCTCCGTACTCATTCAGCGATGCAGCAAGTGCCTCCTGTGCCGTGTCGCAATGGTTCAGTTCTTCCGTTGCAAAAGCAATAGGCTTCAGCATGATGTCGGCTTTCTCATAGTGGAAATCTACCTTGCGCTCAATAGCCAACACTTCTGTTACATTCAGCCGCTTTGCAACCTGACGGTTGTCTTCGTTGTTCAGGTCGCCATACTTATTTGTGTAGGCATCGTAAAGGGTGTTAAGCTTCTTTCGCAATGCAGGTTTCTCTTTTCGTTCTGTTGCTTCCTTTTCGTACAGCTCCGTATAGACTTTGCACAGTTCCTGCAGTTTCATTTCCTGTCTGGTGTAGCGAGGCCTCTTATCGTCGCTTCGCGATGTCTTGATGTCGTGATTACCACCCTTACGGAAAAGGCTAATATCAACATTCGCCGCAATGTCTTTTGCAAGAACGGTGCCCATATCCCTTGCAATGCCGCTCACGCCGTCACGATGCTCATAGACGAAGCCAGGCTTGCCGTATGGGTCTGTATCAATCTTCTTATCGGTGGCAATAACATGATCGGGGTACACCGTAAAGTAGAGGTTGGTCGGGCAGTCGCTATCGTCGTATGTTGTCAGCAGCAGCGATTCATCGGGAGTTAGCGATGCCCTGCCGTCGCACTTCTGCAACACTAACAAATCCGTGCCCACTTCCGTGTCTGCATCTTTGAAGAGGTTGTTAGCCAATCGCAGAGCACTTACCAGCTTTGCGTTCTTCAATGCTTCACGCAGTTGCCCCATATCTCGGTTGAGATAGTTCGACGTGATGATGTATGCCAGGATGCCACCATTACGCAGACAGTCAAGTCCCTTCAGCACATAGTAGCGGTGTATCATCTTTGCTGCCTCTCTCCGTACAGCGTCGTCGCTATTGGTGTATGCGGGGTCGAACACGCTGATATTGCCAAAGGGGACATTGGTCGTAACAAGGTCAAAGCGTCCCAGGTCACTTGCGGGGATAGTCTCAAAGCCATTTATGCGGATGTCCGCTGTATCCCAAAGACGCTTCAACAGGGTGCCTGTCAGCAAATCCTTCTCATAGGCAGTCACGTTGGCGCACTGGAAAGCACTGCCTGTAGATGCGTGGCATACAGCCTTCATGAACGCGCCGCTGCCTGCCGCAGGGTCGAGTACTGTCTTTGCCAAACAAGCAACGTCCTTGTTAGTCTTGGTGGCACTTGTCCACTCGTTTATTCTCACATTCTCCCTTCCATAGATGGCATCAACAACAGCTCCTGCCACCTCTTTCGGCGTGTAGTAGGCGGTCAGCGTGCTCTCCTTGATGCTT
>JAEEGL013550582.1_pt1 | contig 121267 bp, 175 predicted proteins | sample 9134231 | NCBI WGS metagenome assembly JAEEGL01 (sample SAMN16246548, study PRJNA631951) | gut metagenome | biome: gut microbiome; feature: rumen; material: fiber-attached | host: Bos | place: Iran: Karaj | collected 2018-10 | reverse complement strand
TTCTTCTAATGTTATACGAGGAACAAAATAAAAATGACCGTCGTTTCTATTAAACGAAATACTAGACAATTTATTTAATTCTAATACCCCATCATAATTCTTTGCTATTAAAATACAATGGTAATTATCTCGTATTTTTTCATCTGTTGTTTCTGTTAAATAAAACTCTGCAGCATGAATATACTTCATTCCGGCAGTTTCAATTTGTTCTTTTTTCTTTACCCAACTAAAAACAGATCCGTGCTCACTAAACGCAAGAGCTGACATACCACACTCTTGCGCCTTTTTAATATATTGAATTGGTTTTGTAACAGAATCAATTGATGTTACACATGAACTTAAATCTGAATGTAAATGATAACAAACATAGTTTTTACTCATACATATCGTCTTCCAATTCTCTCTATTTATAATCGCTCCTATAAATTATTTAATAACTTGTTTACAGGCCATTTTAATTCTTGTGTTTGCATCCACAAAATATAACTAGGATCAATTTCTTTAATTTGTTTAAGCGTTTTTCCGGCGTGTTTTCCAAATGTTAATTGATAAGACTCAACATCTGGAAGATCCTGAAATGATTCAATAGATTCTTTTATATTATCAGGATAAATCATATCAATATTGTTTCTGCTTGCCAAATAGTCACAAAGATGAATCAAAAACTGTTCGTCGTTCTCAACTTCCGGTAAGACAAAATCGCTTTTATTACTTGTTGTCCACTCTCCAGAATGAGAAGCGCATAATCTACCAATATATTTTTTTAACTTTTCGTCTATATCATGATCAACAGATGTATTTTCAATCCATTTCTGAACTAAAACAGGATGTTCATGAACAGTAAACTGTCCGCCGCCTGTTTTTTTCATATCGTGTAAACATATAGCAATTCTAAAACAATCTCTTTGTTTTGGCCTATCATATTTATCTTTTACATACTTTAATCCAAGTATATAATTCATAATTTCACAAGCCATTAAAATATGATATAATTGACCACCGGGTTGACATTGCGTTTTATTGTGATATTTCAAAGATGTAGACGATGGAATTTTCCAAATATAATCATCTGATAATTCAATCATATCTTTGCAATAATTACGCATTTCTTCATTTTCGAATGTTTCTAAAAATTTTTCAAAAGGTTTAATCTTGTTCATTTACTAACTCCACTTTGTCAAAAGGATGCTTTCTGTTCCATCTTTTTCGTAACATATTTGCTAATGGTCGAATATCGTCTTTGTGTTTTTCCTTGATGTCATTAGAATATCTTGTATAACAATGATAATCTTCCATTTTTGTATATTTTGGATTAATTGCTTCTTCGTATGGTTGATCTTTATGCATATCGTTTTTTTCATAACACTTCTTACAAATAGGATAAATCCACCCTCTCGTAAATCCAACATCTGGTCTTCCACACGATAAACATATATTTCTACTAAGAACGGTATACTCATTAATTAAATCGCTTATGCAGGATTCTTTTGGAGATCCGCCATCATATAATCGCATTTCTCCAAATTTTTCTTTATATTGATCAATGCGATATTCTTTTATATAATTATATTTCTTCAAACGCTTTCTAATTTCTTCCATAAGCGGATAAAAATATAATTTCATCCAACCGTCAGTATTCGGCTCGATAAGTAAGTATTTATACTTCCATTTTGGGTCTAATTCTCCTGACCATACATTATAAGGCTTTAACCATGGATAACGGCGTGAAAGCAAAAAATTTCTAAGCCTTATAAAAGGGTTTTCATATTTGATCTCATATTTGATCTGTTCCCATGATTTTTTAATATTTTTCATATATAACCTCTAAAATAAATCGTCGTCAGATTTTCCGTCAAAAGCATCACAATAATCAACATAATATTTACATTGACCAGACTTTCCGCCATATCCACACAAAGACGCACAGAAGAAGCTTTCTTTATTAATGTCACAAGGCTCCCATTTATTATCAGATGATTCAAATTTCTTTATTGTGTCATTTATATATGTCAATGTTTCTTCAATAATTTCATCTGTTAATTCATACTCTCTAACATACGGAACAGGCTTATATTTATTTTTAATTTCGTCAGGCATATTATCAAGGCTATTATTCTCAATTGCTTCATTTAACATTATCTCAGAATCAATGTCGTCATATCCAAGCGATGTTAAGTCGTTTGTTATTGGAACACTTAGATCCTTGACAAAGTTTCTCCATTCGCTAACTTTACTTTTGGTTTTTCCGTTTTTTAATGGATATGTTGTTTCGCAATATTTAAGCATATACCATTTTACAGAATTAACCTTATATCCTTCCTGTCTTTTTGCTAATGCGTATAAAACAAGCTGTCTTCCTGCTTCAACAAGATGTTTTCCGGTAAACTGACTAGACGTTTTCCAATCTATAATATCAATACTACCATCATCATTATTTCTGATTAAATCAATATATCCTTGCATCCATATTTCATCTTTAACATTATACAGACACAATTGTTCTGTTTCGAAATCACCATCTGGTCTTTCAAAATAATCTGCAAATGTCATCATATTTGCGATCCAATTATTTTTAATTGTAGAATTGCCGTTTTTATCTAACGGAAATTCAACTCCGCACATTTCAAGATCATTTAATTCTTCTTGAACTGCTTGTTTAATATCATTTGGAACTGCTTCGTTTTTAATAATTTCTTCAAGCTTATCATGACATTTTTCTCCAAGAATTCCATAAATGCCAACATTTTTCTGTGGCTTATGTTCAACATATGTCATATATGCTTGATAAGGGCACTGATTTAGCGTATTTAATTTCGAAATACTATAAATATGTGCTCCATCATTTATTAATGCTTCTAAGCGTTTATCAGTCTTTCTTTTTGCCATCTTCGGCATCGTCCTTTCCGCAAATACTAATACCAATATTCATTCCAGAACAAAATGCAATTAATACATTTAAAAATGTTTTAAATACAACGTCTTTGTTTGTTTCATAATCTTTAAAAAATATAAGTGTGATCAAAACATATATCATGCATACAATCCCAATAATCACATTCATATTATGTTTTAAGAAATTTCTCATAATATCTCCTTTTTATCTTAGACCGCTGTTGTTTTACTACTAAATAAAATGATTATTTTATTTCATGTTAGGTGATATAAAATACATGGTTTTTATATAATTCTAAAAAATTATTTAAACCAATATCACTAGGGCTGTTTTTTGATCCGGGTAATAGAATAGATTTACTATCATCAAAAATATAACCAACCTTGTTATGATATATAAGATTATTAACCACCAATTTTCTTGCTTCATGTTCTATCTCTTCTCTGCAAATTCCTTCGTCGAAAGCAACTATTATTTCATTACATAATAATCCTTTAATATATCTGCTTTGTGTTGGACTAAAATTATGACCGCCAATAGCAAGTCCTAAATTTATACCATAGCTAGATAATTGACATACGGATTTTTCACTCTCAAACACAAAACACTTTTTCTTACGCTGTATATCTTTATAATTCTCATACCATCCATATACTGTTTGAGACTTACTCCATGGAATATACATCCCCCATCTTTCAGAATCTTTACAATTTGGATCATTATTTCTTTCTTTTACACCAACAATACTTCCAGAATAATCTCGTTCAGGTATTAATATTTTGTCTGTTTCATGATCATATCTAATTCCAAAACGTTCTTGTGTTAATAAATCAACGCCATCATCTAACCATTTTTTACTTAAACTATCTGAAGGAGGAAGAATTGTTTCTGGATAATGTTTTAAATATAATTCAGGCTCTAATTGCTGTTTAAGAAAGTTTTTATAAAAATGATTAAACGGATAATTTATACTATAATTTGCGGTTTTATATTTTATTTTGCTACTTATATATTCTAAACATTCTTTAAAATCTAAATTCTTCTCTTCTTTGACTAAGGTAAATAAGTTCCCCTTTTTACCTCTAGTATAATTATTATATTGTAACGTTGATTTTAATATGCTACACGCTGTTTGATTATCTCCGTCTTTATTTGGAAATTGATAGTATTTATTTCTATCTATAATATGGTCAAATCCAAGACTCTCTAATACAACAACAATCTTATCCGGATTTTCGATTAAATGATTTTGTAAATCAATATAATTTACCATATTTAATAACTGTCATACCATACACATTCGCTTACATTGTCTTTGTTTTCTTCTAAATACATCTTTAACCATAAAAGATTTTTAATGGTTTGTCGTATATTATAAATTTGTTCTTCAAATTCCCAAATAGAATCAGCGTTTTCGTCCCAATAATTCTTTTCAGAGTATTTTTCTAAAATTCTAATAATTGCCGGTATATCTTCTGAATCAACGGCGGAATATCCACCGTCTTCTGGAGAATGTAATAATCTACATATTTCTCCTCTTATTCCCCAGCATTTTCTAAAATATGTAATTTCATAATTATTTGTTTGCTTTTTTCTTGTATCAAACTCATAATCTTCTAATTCTATATCAACAAACCACGGAAGCTTATTGAGATCAATTTCATTTTTACATCTTAAAATAATGCCATTATCAAGCCCCATTTTTTATCCTTTCTTATAATTATCATATGGACAATCCCACCAACAAACGTCTTTATATGTATTAAAATTAAGGTTTCTTTCCATAATAATTTGTGGCGATACGTTTCCATATCTATTTTTAGGCGTATATACGCAGATATAAGATTTATTAGGATCTAATGTTATTTCTTTTTTTATTTTTCCGTCATAATTATATCCTTTAATTTTTTCTACTTCTTCTTGCATTAAAGGACGAAACATACATACGCTTGTTGCAGTTTCTGCGATACTTTTTGCTCTTCCAATACATGTTAAATCTAAAAACTTCCTTGACATTGCTTCTGGAGAAAGCTGTGCGGTTGCGACAATTGCAACATTTAAATGCTTTGCAAGTAAAAATAATTCTTTTGCCACTTCTGAAAATTCTCCCCACGCTCTTTCAGACGCATCGTTTTGTCCTTTCATTGTGTCAAAAATAAACAATTCGTTTCCAAGTTTTGATTGTCTTGTAATTATTTTTTTTACAGAAGCAATATTATAATCTTCAAGTTCAACAAAAGATAATTTTCCGGGTTGTTTATCTAGCCAATCTGCCGCCTTATCCATCTTGTCAAACTGTTCGTCTGTATACGATCCGACAGACAATTTGTGTCTACTAAATCCTTCAACAAATCCAATATAATTAAATAATACTGTTGAAAGGATCATTTTCATCCACGCTTCTTTGTCCTGTTCATTTGCAACAACCGTTACATTTGTACCATCAATAAGAGACGGAAGAATATACCATGCAACAGCAGAAGATGTTTTACCAAAGCCTATACCGGCAAGATGTAACATTAAATTCTTTTTATGAACACCTAGCAATTGGTAATTTAGCATTTTTGACGAAATTCTGAAACCAACGTCTGAGCCTTTGTCCCATTCTCTTATAGCTTCTTTATATAGATTTCCGTTTGATAAATCTTCTACCTGTATTTTTTCAATCTTATCTGTTGCAATGTTTGATAATTGATATTCCCAATAATCGTATATTTCACTACTGGTCATTTGATTAAATTTATCAAGCTTATCAATTATATTGAATCCTTTATTATAAAGACGAATCAATAAATTATTTTTTATTAATTCATCATAATATGTATTAAAATTCTCTTCAGATAAAAGGCTGGTTATTTCTTCTATTGTGTTCCATCCGCCTCTTTTTTCAAAACCCTTTTTAAGAGTTTTTTTATCTTCTAAAAACGTATATACAGACATATTATCAAATGTTTTATATCCAGCTTTATATAATGCTGTTATAATTCCATAATAAAATTGTCCATCTTCAGTAAAAATATCTTCGCCATTTTCTATATTTCTATAATCGGGAATTAGATCCGGCATTTTCCAAAGAGACATTATAAAATTACATTCAATAGCGTCTCTTTTTTGCAATAATTCTTCTGGAATATTACTTACATTCAATCTTCGTCCTCCAAAAATCTGCTTATATTATTATTTTTCTTTGGATTACTAGAGATTTCTATGTTACTTTCAATAAGATCTTGTTCTGAATATTCTGTATTTCTTTTTCGTCTTTGCCTAACAATTTCTTTTAACGAATCGTTAATGTTATTATCAAAGATCGTTGTTAAATACATTATCTTACCGGTTTCACTATTAAAATCTTTGTTTTTTAAAGCCCAACTACATGCGGATTGCTGTTTTTTCATACAATCATAAACAACATCATATCCATATGATTCACAACTTAAAAGCCACTTGTAAAAATATGTAGGAATTTTCATGAATGTTTTATATCCTAAAATTTCATACATCTGATTAATACATTTCGTGCGATTAATTTTATTAGATTCACACCTCTCATAAGCTTCCTTGCTAGAAAAATACTTATTAGTTTTATGTCCGTGTGAGTCAGTCTTTGTAACTTTATATGCATTTTTTTTATCAATTTTGTCTCCGGTATCTGCACATTTTACAAGTACGATTTTTTCGTCTTTATTCATATGTAATCTCCATTTTTACGGCTTTGTTAATTTATCATATAAATGATCTGCTTTTTTACCATAAAATGATTTTGTAAATATAATTTTTGAATCACTATTTGAATGTGCTGTTAATTTTGATAATTCTCCGTTTTTACTTGGTTCATAAACAACATTAAAAACATCAAAATCTTTATTCTTTTTATTCATTAGATTCTCCTTTATTTAAAGCCGTTAATAAATCTCTACAATCAATCAATAACTGTTTATTAACAGAAACAGTAAATAATCTTTTTTCATCTGTAACCTTATTAATACTCTTATTAAGCATTTCAATTGTATTATTGATATCAATATCTCTTTCAGTTACTACTTTCATTTTACAGTATCTCCTTTTAAATTAATTGTTTTGTCAACATCATAATGATATGAATAATCTTTTTCGTCATACAAACTATGATATAAAGCAATTGCGGCTGATCGTGTGAAGCCATGTGCCGCTCTGCCAAATCTATCATATACAGTATATAATCCTTTTTTGTCTTTTCTTATTGTTAATTCGTCTAAATCTTTCATATTTATACCTAAAATTATAGGGAGATATCATTAATTCTATTTTGTGTTTTCAAATTATTATATCTCCCTATCATTATTTACCTTTCTGATGACTCCTATAGTTGCAGCTTTCACCGACTTTAACGGAGGGTTTTAAGTGTAATTAAATAAAGTATTCTGCTAACTTTTCAAGATTTTTTGTAGGAATCGATGTTACATCTTTGAAACTATCTATTTCGAGTTCAGCCATAAGTTTTTTGAACTCTTCCTTCTTTTCCTTATCTAATGATGTAAAGCCGCTTTGAATAGCAATTTTTAATTCTTCGTTTTTAGATTCATCAATTGCGTTGTTTTTCATGTTTTCGGAATACTCAAGGCCCTTTTTAATTCTACTTTCTTTTTCTTCCTTTTTACGCTTTGAAATTTCTTTATCTGTTGCATTTGTCAACATAGCACCCTTTACGCCGGCTTCAAACGCTTCAATATAATTCTTTGCACCGTATTCAACTTTATCTGGCATATTAGAAAAACGACCACCAGCATCAACAAATCCATCAGATCTAAACCACATATATCTTGTTGTATTATTAATATGTTTATTTTCGTCGATTTCTTTTTCTACATCAATCGTCATTACAATATCTGCCTTATTTGCAAAAATGCCATCAAAATCTGACGAAAGATTGGATGTTAACTGCTGATAAGCATCTCCGTTTTTCTGCTGAATATCTCTGATCTTTGTATGACCAATGATAACAATTCCATATCCGGCCTTTCTAATTTTAGCAAGCTGTTCATCAATAAGTTCAACAACCTTATCTCTTGGAGCACCATATCCGCCAAAACAAGCGTTAAACTCAACAGCGGTTCCCTTAGCCTTCTTATGAAGTCTCTTCACTTCTTCCTTTGCAATTTTTACAAGTTCGTCTGCTGTATCAAGACCAATGATTTCAAATTCATTATCTGCCTTGTTTTCAACAAGTTCATCAATTACTTCAACAACATCAGACCACTGAGGACATTCGGCGTATACTAATCCGTCTAACGCCTGAAACCCAATTTCATCACCAACCGAAATTAGAAGTCCTTTATTAATATCTCCATATTGTTCCTTAATAAGGTCATAAAACAATGTTGTTTTACCTACCTTTTTAATGCCTCTCCAATAATGGATATACGATCCAATATCGCATTTAACCTTATTGGTCTTAAATAAATTGCCCATCGCTTTATCTCCTTTTTATCATTCATTTGTACTAGTAACCGTATATTCTTTATCGTTTCTTTTTTCTGCTAAATTAGCAAGTGCTTCGGTAAACATTTCACCAAACTTAATTTTCTCTTTTTCTTCTTTTTTTACCTGTGCGTTAAGTGAAAACTGTCTAAAATTTTTATTTGAAAAATGAGAACGTCTACTGCGTTCGACATGTCTGCTTTTTCCGCTCATACATTATTCTCCCCTTTATGAAAACAAATCGTCATCATCATCTTCGTCGTCAGATTCAGGCTCATTCATAGCTTTCTTCATAACATCATCAATATTCTCGTCTTCTGCCGGTACATAAACATTTTCTTCAAATTCAGAAATTGTATCAGCATCAACAATACCGTCCTCGTACTTACCACGAAGATCAAAATCTACAACTTTAAATATTGTAACTCTATTTCCGAAAGCTGTGCCGGCCGGCTTAAAATCATCAACTGTTTTAAGACCAAGCTCAATTGCTTCCTTTTGAACGTCCGTAAGCATACTTTCATCAAATTCGAGTGCTTCTGCGCCATTCTGATAATTAACAACCATCATCATGGAATACATATTTTTTGCACCAAGCTTACATTTTACCTTATTATCTGAAGAAAGTTCACAACCCAACATTCTTAATTTATACTTGAGCAACTTAACATGCTTTTCATTTTCAAAATCTATTTTACTTGCGTCAAATATAAACTGCTGTGATACATATTTGTTTTCACCCTTGTCAGTTCCCAAGGTATTTTTATCTAAAAATTCGTTTGTATATCCATTAATATAAATTTTCTTTTCTTCTGACCAATCTGCAAGATCAATGTCGTTTTTGCCAAAGAATACTTCTGCCGTAACTTTTAATGCGTTTTTAGCATCATCATCAGCAAGATAAATATTCTGGATCACAAATCTATTCGACATCTTGCCCTGATATTCATTCTTTTGAATGTTTCCGGTTACAACAACTCTGAGACCTTTGAATTCGTCGATATTTTCATTAATATAATTAATCATATCCCATTCTGTTACGAATTCTTTTCTATCTCCAAATACATTAACAACATGCTTTTTATAATTTGCAATCTTTGATACAACATCTTCGTCGTTACGATCTTCCCATGAAACAGTAATTTTATTTCCGTCTGTATCCATTGTTTTAATTTCTTTCTGTTTCATACCAAAGCATTCAACATACGCCCTGTTGTTCTTTTCTGCGACCACACTCATATTAAAACTCATGTAATCATATCCGCTTGATGTCTTACCTTTACGAATATATGGATTTTTTGTTTCAATTCCATTTAAAGAAACACTTCCGGTAAAATTAAATCTCATTTATCTTTTCCTTTCATTCTTTAATTTTTATAAGTTCCTAAATTTTAAATATCGATCTAAATATCCTCTATGATTCATACTATCCCAGCTTTTACAACCACAATATGGGCAAACTTTGATATCTATTTCGAATTGATATAATTTTTCTTTTTCAATAGCAGCTTCTTGCAATTTAAATAGTCGTTTGCATTTATAGCATTGACAATACTGATTTTTAGCCATAATTTATTTTCATTAATTACTCCTTTCTGTATTTAGGCTTCTCACTGTTAGTATTATAGCACATTATATAGTATTTGTCAAGTATTAATTTTTATATGTATATAACTACATAATAATTGTTATATAATAATCTGCATATTGCGTAATCATACGATATTCGTGATTACCATCATTTCCATTTAATGACCCACGTTCAATTTTATATGAAATATTAACAGGTAACGAAAAAGATGATCCATTATCATCGTAAATAATAATTTCGTCTTCATATATTTCTATTCTTGATATATTTAAATGTACAGAATATCCGGTCCCATCATTTGCGTCTCTTATGATATTTATCTCCCCAAGATAGCCCAAATCATTAATAAGATCTTGCATATTTATTCCTCCGCTTTTTCTTAATTATATTATTCGAACAAATGTTTGTCAATGCCTAGATATGGTATTAAATTATTTATGTAAACACATGTTCGAGATTATCTCGAACGCAAATACTCTGAATATTTTTCTACATATCTTGTTACTGACATTATTTGTCCATATTTATTTTCTATTTCTTTTTTATTCTGTAATATACAATCTCTGTATTTTATATCAATGTCGATTTTAACACCATTATCTGTGACGACATTATAATCAACTCCGTAGTCTTTAATCATTTGAATTCTACCAGATTCTTGTAATCCAGCAATAGTAATTGCAGGACTGTCATTATTTTCCTTTTTAATTCTTTGAATTCTTCCATATATTTGTTGATAACGATCATCGTCTTTTACTGCATTTGCCAAAGACTTAAACGGTCTATTATCGTATGGTTTAAATTTCCTTTCTATAATATCAAAATCTTTATTTCTTGTATAATATGTATATTCTTCACACGCTTCTTCTACGCTTTCAATAAATTCATCTGTAACAGAAACAACTCTTCCTGTACAGAGCTTCACCGCTTTTTTGTTCTTTTGTATATTTTCTTTTTCAAAACTTGATATTTCAATTAATCTTTTTCCTCCGATTCCTTCAAATAATGCATATAATAAAAATCTATCTCCGGGATTTTCTTGTTCTCTTGCTAATGATATAAGTTGCTCTCTTGTAATGATCTTTTTATTTACAAGTGCAGTATTAACGCACGACATAAAAAGATCTGTTGTTAATTCCATATAATGGTTTTGTCCATCATTTACAATTCCCTTACCTTGACAATATGATGTATATAATTTAAATTGGCTGTTCATTACCATTAGAGACTCAAGCGATGTAATTCCAAGGCTTTTATAATAATCAAGTATTTCTTCCATTGTAAAACAGCTTAAATCTTTATTTAAATACTCTTCATACTTTTCTATTGAATTAAAAAACCTAATCATATTTTTTTCTAATGTTAAGTTTCTGTCTTTATTATCTTCTATATATTGCATTTTTAATTCTTTGTTATACATTTTGTTCACCTCCTTTATTTTATTTTTTCTTCATATACCTTTTCCAATCTGGTAATATGTTTTTTGGTATAATTTCTATTTGCAAACAAATATTTATATTCTTCGTCTGATGTAATTTTTATAAAATTATCTATTTTTTTACATAGATCCTTATCCTGTATATCATCTCTAGATATTAAATAAAAAATCACAGCAATTTCTTGTATCGACCACCTTTCTGAATATAAAAAAGTTTTTTTATTAATTATGATTCTTAATCTACTGGCAATGAAATCTCTAACATCAATAATTCTTTTTCGATTATACGTTTCATATGAATTATTAAAATATAAAACAGATATTAATCTTGAAGCAAATCCGGTATCAATTATTGTGTCTTTTTTATTAAACATTCCTTTGAATTCTGTTATATCATTTAACATAGTAACAATTTGATTTGCAGGATTGTTTTGATTAAATGAGTCAGAATCGACTTTTTTCATTTTTGTTTTTTGATCTTCTTGCCAGATAAACTGTCTTGCTTTTTCATTATTAAAACAAACAATTCTTAATTCCATCTCATAATTAAATTTAGGATTTGTTTGAAATATCCTACTCATTGCAATATAGCGATGGTATCCATCAAGAATATCAAAATGTTTTAATTCTTTTATGATGAAATGAGCCGTTTCTTCATTATAATAAAAATCAGAATCCTCTGAAATATTTAAAGTAATTGTATTTGGTATATATGAATCATTTTCAAACGATTTTATAATTTCTTCTACGGACTTATTATTAAGTGCTATTCTATAATATTCAACTCCGTTGGATATTTTTCTTTCAAGAGTTCTTTGCGCGTTTTCATTGTAATTTATTAATTGTGCTTTTTTAAGTTGCATTAAAAACGCTGCATCAATTTTACCAACCCAATGATCCTGAGTTATCTGAATCATTGGAATTTTTATTGGAAACTTTATTGTTTCCTTTATATATTTTGTTTTTTCATATTTTTTTATTTCCGCAGCAGTATATTCTGATACTTTTGATGGTAAAATAACGGACACAAAATAATAAAGCACATTATCTGGAAGATTTTCTAAATCAAATCTATTTCCTGTTAAAAAATCAGCAGATATACCCATAGGAACATCGTATTTATCTCTAAGTAATTCCGTACATCTTTGAACATCTTTTTTGTTTAATGAAATATTATTAATCTCTTTCATTAATTCAGTAATTAAAACTTGTTTGTTTTTCATTATAATATTCACCTCCCTTCTTAAAATAACGCATATTTTTAATTTTGTCAAGTTTTATTCAAATAAACATTGACTTATCATTTCTGATGCAATTTGTTTTTCCGAATTATTTGTAACGATATATCTTTGCGTTGTTGCTATGTTGCTATGACCTACAGCTCTTCTAACAAATTCTGCATCCCCAGTTTCATTATATAAAATAGAACAAAAACCAGACCTTAGTTTGTGCGGACTTATTTTTTTCCCGGTTGATTCTTCGCAATATTTGGTCACTATATTATATAATTCGCTTCCGCTTATTCTTTTTTTATTTGAAGTAATAAATAACGCATTATTAGTGTCGTTTTCAAGAATCTCATTTCTCTGATAAATCCATTTTGTTAAATATTCTATTAACTGATCTGTTAAATGATAGACGTGTCTTTTATCTCCTTTATCTATAACATACAGTTCGCGTTTATTAAAATCTATGTCTTCAATATTAATTTCAGATAGTGCAGTCCTTCTCATTCCGGTTTGCATAAATAAAACCATAATAGATAAATCTCTATATTTCATATTATTTTGATGCGCTTTTGCCTTGTTTGATCCAACTCCATTAATAACGCTATCTAAAATATTATTAAAATCATTTTTTGTTAAAAGCACCCTATGTTCATTAATTCTTTGTATGTCTTTATTTTTAGGTTTTGTTATATAATTCATATAATTTTGGGAAATATAATTTCTTTTATACATAAAATCAAAAAAATTATTTAAAGCAAACCAAATTCCCTGTTTATATGAATCTGATGTTTTTACAATTTCTCCGTTTTCTGTTTTTCTTGTCTGAATTAAAACAAAATATTCTTCTACCTTTTCTAATGTTATATCGCTTGGCAAAATATTTTTAATATTATCTTTATTTATAAAAAAGAGAAATCTTCTTGTTTTGTTTATAAAATCATTACAAGAAGACGCTTCTTTTGATGACGCTAATAAATGGTTATACCATTCCGTCATAAATTCTGGCATTGATTTTAAATTTAATAATATTAAATTTTGTATTTTTAATTCATTTTCAAGTCTTCCAGTCATTTAAACGCCTCCATAATTAATAGAAATAATCGCCAACCGGAGTATATTCGCTTACTTCATATATTGGTAAAAATTTACTGCCATTTCCATAAAATCCCTTAACAAATTCGTTTGCTTTATTATATGCCTCTTGTGGATGTTCACATAATATATATTGGTCTTCTTCAAAAGGATCATATCCTTTCAATATATGTTGTCTAATTCCATATCCAATATCTCCCCATTCTAATAATTGTGTAATCGGTGCGCTAAATCTATTTTCTGGATATGAAAAATAATACCAAACCTGATACGGATAGCCAAAAAAATCTTTTCCGACACATCCTCTTAATACTAAAACCTTTTTATTTTCGATATCTTCTTTGATTGTATAATATTTATAAAAATCCCAATGATCGTTTTTATTAAAATGTGATTTTAGTTCCATTTTTTTCATTTTTTTCATATTCTCCTATAGAATAATAATCATTATTATTTACAATAATACTATCAATAAAAGAAATATCCATTAAATTAGCAATCATGTGTGCGTCATAATATGTAGAAATATCATTTTCACTTGGAATAATTAAATTATCACATGTATGATTATGAAAATACGCAAACTGCATTGCACCAAGCAATACTAAACAAGTAATAACAGAATGTTTATAAAAGAAACATTGTTTTTGATTTCCAATAGACAATCTTATTAATCCGATTAAATTAGCCTGATTATCAAACGCCGCTAAAAACGAATTTTCTATATTTAATTTATTAAAATTATAATATTTGTTTAATATATTTACAACATCGTCGATTGCGATATCATTATTGTTAATATTAATTTTTTTAGCAGGAACAAGTTTAACAAAATTATTTTCTTTTATAATTTCATATTCAATAATCACGTTCGAATCTCCTTTTTATGATGTCCAACATTATTATTATAAAATTTTTCCCACTTAAACCTATAATTATTTTTATCTTGTTTTAAATTAAAATCCCTGATGAATCTTTTTACTTCGTTTATATTTATATAATTATTTTTACAAAACTCTTCTTCTCCTTCTATCATTCTAATTAAATGCAAATTATTTACATCCATATAAAAACTAACGCCATATGTTGGAATTCTAAATGTTCTTATAACATAAATCGCCCCGGTTTTTTTATCTTGATATCTTGTGCCAATAGGTTCATTATATTTATCCCTATATTTTTGAATTTCAATTTGTTTTACAGTTAATTCAGGATTTGAAAAAACAGAATTTATTTTTTCTTGAGTATAATCTTGTTTAATTTCTTGCTTTGTATTTATTTTAACAAAATGACCGTTTTCGTTTTTTCTTATATATATCGGTTCACCATACTCTGATCTAGTTGTGCCTCTCCAATCCATATATGTTTTATCGATTGGATTATATGTATGTTTAAAACTGTCTCTATCCATTTTTAATTGTTGAAAAAACCATCCGATTTTACCAACAAAAGAAATAATAAGATAGAAAAATAACATATTATTTATCCTCCTTTCTTATCATAAAAATACATACCTATTCCAGCAACAATTGTACCAAATATAACTCCGGCTGAAAATACAAATATCATTACTTCCATTTTTATTCCTCTTTATAATCCAATATCTTTTGTCGTTGCGTCGTATTCTTCTTCTGTAAGATATGAATAAGATTTTAAAAAATTCTTTTTGGATAAATTCCAAAAATCTCTCATTTTTTCTTCATCGTCACTAAATGAAAGCCAATTTATATATTTTCTTTTCCATCTTTTCTTTTCTTTTCGTGCTTTTTTGACATCCTTTTTTAATTTTTCAATATAATCTAACAAATAATCGATAGATTCTTTTTCTGTTTTACACAAACTCGTTCGTAACGATAAAAGAATATTTTTGCTATCTTCGTATGTCATACAATTTCCTCCTCTTTTAAAAGTTTCCATCCTGTGGAATCACAATAATAATGATATTTGTTATCTAAAACAACTATATCACTTACAGATAAAGAGCTTGCCTTATAATCATCCGGATGATCAATATTGAATATTTCAAATATTTTTTCTAAATATTCATAATCCGTATTAGCCTGTAAATCTAATTTATTGTAATAAACAATAACATAGTCAAGTGTAGACAAATTATTTTTTCTTGCAAAATCACACGGCATAAACTTATATTTGCAACTTAATGGGCATTTCATAATGTGAACGCCTCTTGTCATATAGTGTCTCCTTTCTTGATATACTAACATATATCTTTAATTTTGTCAAGTATTAATGTTCATAACAACCAACACACTTATTATTGTATGAAAAGCACTTTTTACATTTATCGCATGTTACAGCATGATTCATTTTTCCATTTTTATCATACGCACCACACATGCTCGTTATATTAATTCCTTTTTCTTTATATGTTTTTATATCATAATCCTTATCGACAAAAACAAACGATCTGACTTGCCGGTGTTCTTTCATATTATTATAAGAAGAAATTCCGCTTTCATGCCAAATTGAAATATTAATAAACAAATTATCTGGAATAATATCATTATCAATTGCTTTTTGTACTGCATCATAATTTTTTGTATATAAGTAAAATGTTGTTTCAGAATGTAGTTTAGACAATTTACACCAAAAATCTAAATCTTCATAACATGTTAATTCTCCACTTTCGTTAATTCTTACAACTTCAAATTTATTTCTTTTCCTTGTAAGCTGTTTATCTAAAGACTTTAATAAATCTTCTCTAAATTTTGTCATGGATAATGTACGATATGCGTGACCAAGTTTTACAGAACATTTATTTTTTAAAATATCTCCTATTGTATTATCATTATTTCTTTTTGTGTACTTAACATATGATTTAGCAACATAACACGCAGATTCTTTCGGATTCTTTTTATTAAAGCATCCAGTACAATGTTCACCACATGTACCTTTACAAGTTGTTTTTAATTCCGGGATATACCAATCGCAATTTCCAAACAACATTGCCCAAGAACCCATATTTCCAAGTTTAATATTATTTGTTGCTGTTCCTTGATTAATTTTTGATTTACTAATAATTAGTTCTTTGTTCATCAATTTATATTCCCTTTCATATAAAAGATGTGTTTTATCTATATATTAATCGTACGCTCTTAATCCATCTCTGAGCTGATTTACACTATATAACAACGAATCTGAATACAAATATGCATGAGAGATACATTCTTCTTCATCCATATATTCTGTGTCTTCTAATGCTTCATAAATTTCATCTGCTAAATCTACTATTCTTGCTGCTAATTTAATAAGATCTACTGTTGTTTTTGGCATTTGTTATCTCCTTTTTTATTTATGATATTTATCTAAAAACGCATTATCTACAGCTTTAAAGCTAATATTGGGATCGTCTACTTTTCTTAATACAATCCCCTCTCTTGGTAAGCCGTCGATTTCTGATTTACCGGCTGCCTTTTCTAATAATTCTTCTACTGTATCAGGCAAAATATATTCTTCATTTACAATTGGAACTGTCGGAATACTATATTCTTTGAGAATTTCCATAGTTTCTTTATATGTGTATCTTGAATGATTGCTAGAACAAAGAATAAATGCTCTAAAATCATGATTACTAATTGAATAATCTCTTTTTTGTACTCCGTTACCAAAGGTCTCTCCCTGAAGATATACCCAATTTGCATTTACTTTCTTTATATAATCTCTTAAAAAATCTTCAATATGATATTTGTCATACATTTCAAACCAAACATTATCGTCGTAATAGCATTTAGAAGATCTCTGCAATACAATATTTCTGCTGCACACATAAAACTTTAATTTTCCAAATTTCTTTTCAACAGCATACGTAGAAGAACAACCGTCAATCTTTTCAGTTACCTCATATAAATCTTTGTCGTTTAAAATCCACGGCATATTCTGAATTCTTTCTTCGTCTGTTTTATGCACAAACCAAGGCCACTCCCGCTTCTTTTTCTTTAGTCCAAAAATACTTAAAAGAATTTTTCTTCCAGTTTCCGTTCTTAATAATTGTTTAAACGGAAAATATTTTTTAATTTTTTTAAATAACGGAGAAAACTCTTGTGTTTGTCTGTTAGATTTTCTAATATTATCAATTGGATCATAATAAATAACATTAAGTTGCTTTGTTAAAAACCTACTTTCATCGTTGGTATAATGTTTTGTTTCATTATTGTCTTTGATATACATTAGCCCACTAGAATCAATTTCAACAACCCATCCAAAATCCTTTGCTGGCATTAATAATCCCTGAGAATAAAAATCTCCATATTTTTGTGTTTTAATTCTGTAGTTTTTAGACTCAAGAAATGCAAACGCTTCTGTTCTAGGAACCAGCGAATCGATTTCAAAATAAATTGCCGGATCTCCAATGCTAAAATCGCCTTTACGAACCATAACATTCCAACCACCAACAATTGCACATTCTACCCTGTCTTTTCCTTCTATTGGTTTAATGTCATCGATTGAAACGACATACGCAAGCTCTCTTTCTTTGTTTTTATTTAACATTAGTCTTCCTCCAACTCTTGAAGCACATATATTGTGTTTATAGTTTCCAAATAATATTTATGTTCTGAAAGACTATAAGTTAATCCAATAATTGCAGAAGTATCCCAAAAATCATATAACGGATGATGTTTTATATACATTCGTATGCTTTCAAATTCTTTTGTGTTTTCCAATCCATTCATTTTCACTATGCTATTTACCATTCCATTATATTTTTCTTCTGTTACAGGATCTAATCGTATACCCTTTCTGCCACTATGTAATATTTCTAATATTTTATATTCTCGCATAATCAATTACTCCATTTTTCCATATGATAATCATTTCTTGCGACAATAATACATGGTTTCTTTTTTGTATAAGAAATATCTCCAACATATAATTTATTTTTATAAATGCTTCCGGCAATACTAGAATGCGTTTTATAAAAATTATCGCCGTTTTCTTTTTTATATTTTCTCACCGCATCCATTGCCGTCTTATTGTCGCTAACTCCAGAAACTGCATAAATAACTTTTCCATTATCAATTAAATTAAATTTTTCAATTTTCATATTATTTTTCCTCCTAAATTTCACCATTCCACCAGTACTCTTTGTCGTTTAACCAATCCGGATTTTTATTTGCAATTAATTCTAATTGTAATATTGTCATATCTGGATCTATACGCCAGTTTGGCAATTTATCCAACACCTCTATTGGCGGATCTATATAAATATCATTTTCGTTATCATAAACCCATGGTTGTTTCGTATTAAAACCTATAACAGCCTCATATCTCATATTCATCTCCTTTATGCTATTTTTTGTGCCTTAATACCAAAACTATTACATATACTCTCTACTTCTTCGTTTGATAATATTCTATTAATTTTAATTTTGTTACTTATAATCCACGGATCTTTTTGTTTTGAATTTGTTTTAAAATAATACCATCCATTTGGCATTTCTCTTAATCCGTTACGATCTGTTACAACTATTTGATCACCATCAACTTCGCATTCACACCAAACAGTATCTTTTCTTTGAGCCAAAGATCCATCCGGCATCCTTTTACCAATCCAATCTGTAAAAGGAATTTTAGTAGAATGAAAGCCCGGTCTTAATGACAATTTTCCACCACAACCAGATGCTTTAACATGTGTTTGATCTGCCTTTTCCCCAACTACCGCATTTATCCATACTCCAATTTCTAAATTTCTTTTTGCTTCTACATATAATGGATATAACTTATTATTTTTTACTCTGAATAATTTATATGTAATCATTCATCGTCTCCTTTAATTTTTACTTGTTTATCCATAATCGCAAATGTTTTTCTGCTTTCATCAATCTCAAAAAACGGCCTATTGTGATTATCATATTTAATTACAAGCGGTTTCTCTCCTGATTTCGTTAAAATTGTTACGTCGCAATGACTTGTTACTCCCATATTTAGTTTTCCTATCTTGTTGTATAGTGTTGTCCATCTCATGTTTTTTTGCCTCTTCCTTTATAAAAAATTTCATTTTACAACCCCAAAAAATAGCCGCTAAAAGAGCATCTTTTAGTTCTTTTTCATTATCAATATTATTCATCATATTTTATTTATTCTATATATCCTCCAATATATTTTTCATTGCAATATTCATCAAAATCTCCGGCCCTATACATTGGATAATATTTGTTTAATTTGAATTGTTCTACTATAGAATAACAACCAATACTGTTATATTTTTTCTTCTTCTCTTCTGCTTCTTTTTTGTTTGTAAAAATGCCAACACAATATAACGAAGCACCATAACCCTGTTTCCATCCATTTGTTATTACGGCGTAAACATCGTTATTAGGCATAATTATTCCTCCAAACCTTTTATAATCTCACCAAGTTTTTCTAATTCTTCGCCAGACAAAGTAATTCCCTTTCCGCAAACCTCATTTCCTTCATCTGTTGTTTTCCATGGACGAATATCGTATTTTGGATCATTACCATTCCATGCAATATAGCGAAGTTCTAAATTATATCCGCCACTTCTTTCCATAATGACACCACATTTTTCAATAATTTCCATTTTAATATTTTCATCTGATTTATTTGTCTTTTTAATTGCCATATTATAAATCCTCCTTATATTTACCAATCCTGTTCTGCACTACATTCATCATTTGGAATATCTTCAATATTTTTTCCACAATCGTCACAAATCCATTCTCCGTTATCACCTTCTACGAGATAAAAACAATCTTTACATCTTACTTGATTTGGTGTTGTCATACATATTCCTCCTTAATATTCATTAAATACATCAATAAATTACTTCTAATTAAATTCTCTTAAATGTCTCATTTTGAAATCCATCAAAATTTCCATCATCATTCCATCCTGCTCCAACTGAAACGCTTTTAACTAATTTTTTATCTATTGCCATTTTCATAAGAGAAAAACAGGCTCTTTTTTGTTTTTCCGTCATTTCATTATATGGTAAAGTAAACTGAAATCCGGTTGGATATTTCTCAATCCTTTTTAAAAGATCATTATATGTCATATTCAACATCTCCTTACGTTAATCTGAGCTATACGGCGGTTTTCCATTTCTATAATCTTCTTCAATCCACGATGCTTTCCACATAATACCAAGAACATCAATTCCGTTATCTTCTAATATTTTTTTTAATGTTCTTTCCGTTTCTTCACTATTGTTATTAACATCTTTAATATCAATAGAAAATTGTAAAATATTATTCATAAAAACCTCCTTAATAATCTAATTCGAAATTTCCTTCTTCATCTTCATATGCCGTATTAATAACATATTTACTCATACTACCATATGTGTATCCATTATCATGACTTAACACAACTAAATCATCGTCGTCATAACTACTTAAAATTTCCTTTAATCTATTTACTGTTATTGCTTTATTTACCACCTGATCAACTGAATATCCAGATCTATCAGCAGCAAACACAATTGCTCTTCTCATTTTTTATTCCTCCTTTTAAAATTTTAATTTTTATTAATAACAATCTTTTTCTTTTTCACGAATTGCATTATTTTCAACTATATCATCAAACCATCTCGCACCTATATTAAACCTTGGCATTATAATGGTTTCATAATTTGTCATATCTTCTAATTTAATTGAAACAATATTACATTCATCAGGATATGCATTATCACCAGTTAATTTATATATTTCGTTCATCGTTTTTCCTTTAATAATATACGCATCTTCTTTTGACATTGGAGTGTATTTTTTAACCCAATCTATAAAATCTTTAATACTATCTTCCGCTAATCCTTCAATAGTAAGTGCAGATCCTAAATCGTTAAGTTCATTTAACGTTGTAAGTTCTGTATACATATTATTTTTTCCTTTCTACACAATCTTTTTTATATATACATGAATTTTCATATAATAATTTACTATATATTTCTTCTTTAAAATCTACTTTTGACCGGTTTATTCTTTCATACCAATCAGAATCAATTGGTATTTCTTTTACTTCATATAATTTTACTGTGCCACAAGTATCAATATATAATTCTTTTAATTTATTTTTAATTTCTTGTATTGTGTCACATTGAATTGTTTTTCTGCCAAATGTACACCTATTTCTAATCCGCAATTCGTACATTATTACCTCCTCGCTTTTTATTTATTTAGATCGTTTTGAATTTTTCTACACAAATCATAAAATACATCCAACCATTCTCCGTCTGACAACCATTCGTCATCTAAATCGTCGTCAGGAGAATTTTCAAAATCTGTTAATGTTCTACATAATTCATCATACATTTCTTCGCTTATATATTTATTCATTGTATTTCCTTTCTATAAAATTGTTTTTTTTATTCGTAAACATTTTTTGTTTACAAAATAAATTTACTTTTTAAAATCTCACCCAAGAATTACACAATTATCTTTGGTGTGTGTACCATCGTGTTCTAATTTTAATAAATATTCAAAATCTTCTGTATCTGCATCTGTGAACTGATAGAACAGTGTATGAAAACCATTGCCCTCATCATCGTCTGCAACAAGGATGTGTTTATCTCCATTTCCTTTTGCTATCTGTATCTTACATGCCTCAAATAATTCCTTTACTGTACGTCCTTTATCCATATTAATTTCCTCCTTTTATTCTTTGCTTATTTACATTGCCATCCACATAAAAGTTTTGTTTTATTTACATTTCTATAACCTCGTTATCAAGAACAATACTATTTGCAATCATTTCAGTTATCTGCACATCTTCACCATCGAAAGTCATCTTCAATGCTTTCTCTGCCTTCTCTTTTGTTGTGCATACTGCAAAAATCATTCCTTCAAGATCAGTGTTATACATACCTTCTACTATATAAAGTTTCATACCGCTTCTCCTTTCAATAAAACTTAATTTTTATTTACTTCTTCTTTCCACCTATAAGAATAAATCCTTCATAACACATTTCATATGTATCACTCAACCAATTCTAATACTTCTTGATAATATCCATATTCTCCTTTATCATCATTGTTCCATAATTTATCTGCCATATATGCTTTTTCCATATTGTTTTCTGTTGGCATACCAAGCGTTTCTCCTGCAAGAAATCCTCTAACATATAAATCCCAACCATGATCTTCTACGTGTCGGAATCCATTTTCTATAATATTTTCCATTATAATATCAAGTGCACGTTCCATGCTTATATTAATTGTTGACATCAGCTCATATGTTAATTGTGTTACGGTTGCACACTCTGTTGATGCACTCCATTCATCTGTTACATCATTATTATATTTTTTTGCAAACCTGTTTCCGATTAACATACATGCTTTAAAAATTTCTTTTTCCATATTTAAATCTCCTTTCAAATAGAACTCAGATTTTATTTAACATCTCTTTCGCTTTAAGATATCTCTTTTTCAAAGACGCTTTCAATGTATCCTTATTATTAAGGTGATCTTCAATGTCGAGTAACTTTATTGTGATTGCTCGTTTACTTCCCTTGCCAACTCGTTCTATGTATTCGAAATAAGTTTCCGTATCCTTACGAGTTAATGTAATAATGTCTTCTCTATACTCGCTTGGAAGTTCGTCCTCTGTTGTGTCTGTGTCTTCTAATATGTCATGCAAAAGAGCAACTATTTCATAATCATTTCCGTATTCACTTGCCAACGCAGTCACTCTCTTTGCATGTTCTTTAATATCCGGTGGATATCGCTCTGTTAATCTCATTATTCTCCTCCTTATAAAATCTTGGTTTTATTTATGCAACCACATTCAAATAAGTCCTTGTACTATATACATCATCAAAATCTACATATGCTTCATAATCACTAAATGCACAATTTTTCCCTTCATAATTTCCATATTCCTTTATTTCTTCCTTTATTCTTTCTATTCGTTCCTCTGTAAAATCTGCTTCCCTTAACAGATCGTAGAACAATTTCTTAATCCGTTTCTCTGGAGCCTTTGTTTTATATATTTCTCTACCAGCATCCTGTAAACAACAGCCAGTTGATTCTTTTAGAATATATGCCATATTTTTACCTCCCTTAAAATATTCGTTTTATTACACTGCGCCAACTTGCTGATCTGCATATAAAACAACTGCTTTCCAATCATTTCCGTAAAAGGCACGAACTTCATTTATATCTGTTGTTTCTATTGAATCAACATACATTGTGTTACTTCCTCTAAATACAACCTCCAAGTCTTCATCATAATTCTTAAGTTCATCAATTAAATCACGTACTGTCATAATAATCTCCTTTTATGAAACGTTGTTTTTATTCTGTACCCTCAAATTTTTCTCGCCATAATCTGTCAAGCACCTTTCTTATTTCCTCTGTTTCGTTTTGCTCAATATATGTTCTATCAACGAAATCAACTTGACCGCCAAGACCGTTTTGAGGATATGCCCAAATATCTGTTTCAATTCTTACATCTTCATCATCGTCTATTGTCATCCAAAGTTTTTCATTTCCATGAATTCCAAAATCATACACCAAAAGCACGTCCTCATATTCCATATCTTTAATGAAATCAAGGATATTATCGAACCATGCTTCCTTTTCTACGTTTCCTTTTGCATTATAATAATTGATAACCGGAACTGAAATATATTCTTTTGCCATATTTGCTTTCCTCATTGTATGAAATATTATTTTAATCTACTACACCATTACCATAATACATTGCTATATCTACTCCTGTTTTCTTCCATTCCTTATATTTTTTATTTAATTCTTCTGTTTCAAACTCAATCCAATATCCGTTGCAATACCGTAAAGACCTTTCAAACGGATATGCCCTTTTAAAACATTCTTCAAGTGACTCCCCTTCAACTTCATGCACTTCGGTAATATGTGCCTTGCTTAGATCCCAATAGTATTTTTTATCTTCGCATTTCTCTATAACCTTTATTATCATTGGTTGCCTCCCTTTAATTTCATTTTCCTTTCATATTCATCATCCGCATCTTCGTCGTTGTAGTATTTATAAACAAGTTCAAGTGGTAACGGAGTATTTTTCCAGCGTTTCCACATTAGATACTCACACCAATTAGGTTCAACTTCGGGATTACCCCAACTAGGGCTTTCCCACATATCCATATACGGATCAGCGTTACTTATAATTATTTCTTTTCCGTATTCTGCAAATATCTTCACGCAGATTTCATTAACTATAACTCTCTTAGCAAGTCTCGTTAACCATTTTTGAAATTCTTTGTACGTCTCATCAAATTCTCTATCTCTAAGATTGCCAACTACTGTTAGCAGATAGTCTTCTTCCATATCAAACCAACCTTTACGAGACCTATTTCCGTACCAATCTTTTCCTTTGTCTGTTGACATATCAAACTCATCGCACGAACAGCTACTACTAGCACCTCCGCCTACATTAATATGTATTTCCATATCACTCTCAGATCCAGTAACAAGTGGAAGATGTTCTAATACTGTTTCAAGGATATATCTTTTTTCCGGTTGAGTTCTTCCCATAGGGGAAACTCTTATAGTACCAATTATATGTGTCCAATGTGACATATTAATTTTCCTTTCTATGCAAGTTCATTATTATAACGAGCCTTATTTTTGTACATATAATAATTATCAAATGCATCAAACAATATTTTGCCAACTTCTTCGTCAATTATTTTCCAATTTGATTCCCATAAATCACATTCTTTTATGCGATTTATAACACCTTGAATTGTATAATCAATATTGCTTATTAGTTCTGTTTCCATCCATTGACCACCATCTCCATTGTTAAAATTATAATAATCGGTTAGCCAATAATCGATGTAACCATTTTCTTCGTCTTCTGGAAACAAATTATCTCCGCTTCCCTCTGTAATACGAAATATTGTCTCTCCGTCCCAAAGATATAATGTATCTGAAGGATATTCATTCCATTTTATATTCATATCCATCATATTAATTTTCCTTTCTATACTATAAAACCCGTTCCAAAATTGCTTCTTTTACTTCATCATCTGTCATAGTAGATAAGGCATAATCAAATAACGATGATTTAATTTCGACAATAGTTTTAACGCCGGTTCCTTTTGCAGATCCAAGCATATCAATCTTATCAGCTAATTCTTCTAGCGTCGTAATTTTAAGACGCTTTAAACAATTATTTGCTCTCTGTGATAAATTTAATACTTCTGTTTTTTCTTTTCCGTTAAATTTAATTGTTAATTTATTCATATCCCATTCTCCTTTTTATCAAAAATAATATTCTGATCTTTCTTCGTCTGACATTTGTTCCCAATCAGTTAATGTTGGTAAATATCCAGCATTAGCATAAATATCTTGTATTGTTTGCATTTTTTCTTTAATAACTGGATCGTTTTCTTTTGAAATTAAATGATTAACAATATAGTCTGCAACAGTATCCATTATTCTATTCTCCTGTTCCAATATTTAATAACTTCTTCTTCGCTATTATAATGATCCCAAGTTTTTAATTGACAACCACGACAATGAATTCCATATACAAACTTGTTTTTTACTTCTGTCATATATGCATCTATTTTTGCTTCTCCATTACAAAATGGACATTTTTTTAATTCTTCCATAATTACACCTCAAATGAATATATTGCCGCTTTATTTTGTTCTCGTTTTTCGATCTCTGTTAACAATTTTTCTTTTAACATTTTCCAATTATCTACAAACGGAAAAATTTCATATGGATTATTTACGCTATCAAACGCATGTTCAATAATTGAATATTTAAATCCAACGGCAATCTGTCCTCTTGTTTTTGTTCCGCCACCTGTATAAAAAGTATTTTCGCTTCCAAATACAGAAAAATGATAATTTTGTGTAGTTTCATAACTTCTAAGACCTAAATAATCTCCGCCAAAATCAATAATAATTCTTTCGTCTTTTGATAATTTTGGCAAAATATTATTTGTAATCCAATCACAAATACTATCTCTGTTTTCTTTTAATTTAATTGTATCTTTTTCAGTAAAAGTCATATCTTCATATTTCATTTATTAATCCTCCTTAAAAACAATTGTAATGTCTCCATATTTTGTATGATGAACACCTTCTGTTCCTTCTTCTTCATAATCCATTTGATAAAAAACACTATCAAAAATATTAAAATTATCATCATAAGAAACTAGAGCATTTTGAAAATCTTTTATATCACCATTAAATTTTAATATTAATTGCATATGTCTGCTCCTTACGTTATTAAATTGTTTTCTTTAATTAATCTTTCACACACCATACGATTTGGATGATTATTAATACTAATTATGTTTTTGCCATTAGAAAAAATTTCATGACTTCCTTTCCACCGCAACGATTTGTAACCGTTACGGCTAAGAAGTCTTTTAAACTCCCTAGCCGTATAGGTTTTCATAATATATTCCTCCTTTTTATTATTTGTTTTAATTATTAAATTTCATAAGTTTCGCCTTCAACTACATAAGCTCCATAATCATACGGTGTCAAAACATCAAGATCATTACAATATTCTTGTGCTTCTTTTTCGGCAGACTCTTTCGAATCCGCCTCTATATATACAGTGTAATATGCATAACTTGAAATTGTAACACAGTATCTTTTCATATATGATTCTCCTTATGCAGCGTCTAAAATAATATCAATTGCCCTATCAAGCATATCGTTTCCGTCTAATGTCTTTTTAAATTTATTTTCAGCATAATTTCTTGTCATTCTCATGGGAACAATATGACTTGTAGAGTCTGCAACCGCCTGAATAAATCTCGCTCCGGTTTTATCTCTGTCTACAAGATCAGGGGCATCATTATATCTTGTAATAATATCCGCCCTAATTGTCTTTGCGTTTTCTTCTTGTCTTGCTGACATTTCTGGTACAATTGGTACTAAATTATTAACCGCCCTATGTAACAAAATATCATTCATTTTTACAGTATTTAATTTTTCAAATAAAACCTTCGTTTCATTCATATAATTCTGTGCTAACTGTAATGTATTTTGTGCGTCTGTTAATTTTTTATTAATATCTCCTGTATGCCTTGTTGTCCATGTTCTAGTTGCTGAATGAAGAGCCATATTAAGAGTATTATTGCAAACAACACGAACAGGTGTCATCGCAACCTTAACAGATCCAGTTCCGTCATGCGTGTTTGTAAATACAATATACGGATCAACCTTGTCTCCCAAAATTTCATATTTGTCAGGCAGTTTTGCTAAAAGCCAAATTGTCTTTCCGTCTTTTAAAGATCCAGCAGTTTCATATTTGACACCTTCGCCAAGTAAACTATCCGTAAATGAAAATGCTTCAATGTTCTGAACAATCTGATATCTGTTTCCAACAATTCCCAATGGTTTATTATCAGAACTTCTTACATTTGCATATGCGTCTTTAATTTCCGTTCCATCTTCTAAATAAATTTTTTGCTGAACAACGTCCCAATCAAGACCGGCAAGATGAATTGCGTCTTCACTTGTTGGTGCTTCTGCAACAATTTTACCTAATCCGTGCCACGGTGTTACTCTTGTACTAAACATAGATTCTACTAAAGCTGGCATATTTTCATCCTCCTTTTAAATATGACAATCAACAATAGTTACTTCAACTTCATCATTAAGATCCTTGACAAAGTTTTCAAATTCTTCTTTCCAACTATCCTGTTCTTTTTCGTTGGAAACCATTGCCCACCATCCCATTTCTCCTTTTTCGTGCCATACACCATTAGGCTCTACAAAAGCAAACGGAACGCCTGTTTTATCCCAATCAATTTGATTTGCATAATCAATATTTGTGTTTTTGCCTTCCCTATTAATCAATCCTTCATCCCATCTACCACCAATTTCATACCAATCCCACTTTGAATTTGGATTATATGTTGATAATAAATTTCCGTTTTTATCAACCATATCATTTTCATACCACGCCTTCATATATTCATAACATTCATCATCTGTCCACTTTAATTTTTTTGGAAATTCTTCTTCTAAATATTTAATATGATCAAAATTATTATGTTTTTCCTTATATGCTTTTGGATCTAATAAATATTCTTTATAAAGTGGACTGTTTTTATAATCTTCAATTTCTTTTTTTACTTTTTCAACTGCTTGTTCTTTTGTATATTTAACATATGGGGCATATTCAATACATTCATTATATGGTGCCAATAATTCATCTACACTTTTACCATTTTCTTTTGTAAATACATATACTGCAAAATGACTCATTATATTATCCTCCTATTCTACCCATTTTAATCCATAACAACTAACATAAAATTCTCCACTACATAACACATCGCTAGGTTTTCTTTTTACTGATATCTTTCCAATTCCATGAGTTGGCTCTCTCCAATATTCTGCAATCGCCTTATCTCCACGAAAATCTGTTAAAATATCTCCTTTTTTTACTTCTTTCCCGGTTTTTTCATAAACTAGCCGCATATTTTTCCTCCTTTCATATAAATCCTCTTTTTGTAAAGTCTACATTAATATTTTCTTTTTGAAATAATGGTTCTACATCAGATATAACCCACTTTCCTTTTTGAATACCAAACCATTTATTATCATGATATCCATATTCAAAAACCAAATCATCTTTACTTCCTGTCCAGATATAAAAATCATTTTTTATTTGTGTGTCCGATGTTTCCCATTCCCAAGGCTGTTGGCTTTCTTTTAATAAATCCAACAAAATATCTTTACGCCACAATGTAGGTTGACAACTTTTTTGGTAATCATGATCGTAAATCTTACAACCAAAATCAGGATATTTTCCTTGTTTTGTTTTTGAATATCCTTTTTCAAAATTAAAACAAGCAATTGTTTCATCTTTGTTCATATAATCAATACATTTATCAATTATATTTTGCCTGACCGGTTTTCTAAAAAACATATCTTCACACATTCCAATAATATATTTTGTTTTAATTTGTTCAACAGCCTTTCTAATTCTATCTGTCCATTTGTTTCCGTTAGTGTTTATAGTTGTAACATTATCTATCTGACATTTACATGTTTCTGCTGTAATATAAACATCATACGGACAATTCCAATATCTAAAAAACAATACAAAAAATGGTTTCCAAACATCAGAATATGCATCACAACTATAAACTAAAACAGAAACATCGTTGTTTGTTTTTTCCATATATTATTTCCTTAAAAAAACAATCAATACAATCGTAAATAAAATAGCAGTAACAATAAGACTAATCCATAATGGACTTAACACCCATATCCACGACCAATCTATTTTGCCTAACAATTTTAAGATTATAAAAACAATTGTTAAAATTCCACCAAATCCAATTCCACCACTCCCTCTTATTGTTGTGTTATCATTCATCTTTATCCTCCTTTAAACTGTTAATAGCAAATCTAAGTGCTGCAAGTTTTTCCATATAGTCTTCAAGCATAATATCAGACATATGTGGTTTTTTATTTTCTTCTTCATTTAATATGTTTTCTAAAATGTCTATACATTTATTTAAGTTCATCTTTATGCAACCTTCCACATTTTTACTCCAATTCCAATATTGGTTTTTTGAACACAATAACTATATGGAATTGGTCCGCCCTCACCAAGCATTTCGTCAGACATTGTTTCAGGAATTGGTGCTATCTTTAAATGAATTACATGTTTAAAAATATTTATCACTTCTGCTCTATATGTCGCTTCAGGATGTATAAAAGTAACGCTTTTAATATGAAGTTTATCTCCTTTCTTTAATTCTTTTAGGTTGTCTCTTGTAATCATATTTTTTTCTAACACTGTTGCATCTCCTTTGTTTTAATTTTGTCTACTCTATATCCAGCACGACAAACCTTTTTTATTGCCTCATCTAAAGAAGTAGAATATGTTTGCATGGTTCTGTTTTTGCCATATTGTTTAATTACAACCGTATACATTTTTCCATTATAAATGTCTTGCATATAATACTCCTTTCATTTATATCATATAGTTAAAATATATAAGCAGAAGAACCAAGATAATCTTCCGGTAATACATTTGTGTTATTAACACTATTAATTAGGTCATTCATTTTTGTCATTTGATTATCTTCAAGCATTGTACTATAAATCAATACTTCGTGAATTGAAGACGGAATAACGGCATATGTGCCAAATTTCTCTTTTAATACATCTTTCATAATGATCGCACCGATTGAACCAAACATTTTATTTCTATTTGTTAATACAAATAAGTCTGGAACATCTGGAATATCTTCTTTATGACACATCATTCTTAATAAATCTGAAATATTTTCTATCTCATAGCCATCATTTTTACAATTTTCAAATCCAATTTCAAAAATATTTTCTGCTGTTTTATTCCAGATATTTAATAAGCCTTGTGTAATTTTAATACTTCCATTATCAATAATGTTTTCAATATATGGAACAATAATAAGATCGCTAAATCCATATTCTTTTGCCGATTTATAAACTTCTGCGTTTGTTTTTTTATTATATAATCTTACACGGATTTTATCTTTAATATTTTCAAATACCGTAATATCATTAATATCTTCTAAATTTGGTACATTTCTTTTACTCATATCGTCTTTGATATATTCTACTGTTTCATTAATATTTTTTCCACTTTCATAATAATCATCTATATAATACAATGTCTTTAATTCTCCGTCGCCAACAGCAACGCCAGTTAATACCACGCCGTTTGCCTTTTCTGTTGTTTTTACGATGCCATTTAATTCCCTTGCTACTCTTTCTGCAAATAACTGTTTTGTCATATTTCATTTCCTCCTTTTTATTTAATAAAATATTTCTTTTATTCTTTATCCCAATTCCATCGATAATCTAAATATAAACACACTAATGCAAACAATACTAAAAATATAATAAAACCAGTCATTTTTTCTCCCTTCGTTATTTACACTTGTTATCTTTGCTATCATTTCTTATTTCCACTTCCCGTTTTAATAAATCTGTCGCATCCATTGACGAAGTAAAGTTCTTTTGTTTTTCTTACTTGTTCATATGTTTGGCATCCGTCTTTTTTAAGGCATAATTCACAGATACTTTCAATGTTTATCATTCCTTATCCCTCACTTTCTGTATCTGCTTCTATAATTGTAGGTGCATTGTCAATCTGCTTTGCAAGCCACATTACACCATTATCAAAATCATCATTAGAATGTTGATACATAAACGCTTCAAATTTATTAGCATCAATTAATCTCATTCCTTGCCGCCTTTCTGATATAGTGCGTTCCACCAAGACTTCTCAAGATTTTCCCCCACAACTCCGCATATTTGTGCGTTAGGGAACAGTGCTTTAATTACATCCCCGTTTGTCGCATTTTCGGGAATAGGTGTGCCGTTTTTTATGATGTTAAATATATTAAATGTTGATGATACATATCCCCTTTTCATATACTCATAATCGTTTTCGTCTATATCAATTATCAGTTTCATTCCTTACCTCACTTTCTGCTTCGTCATCCGTCATATAAATACATTTATCTTTACTACAATATTCACAACTAATTTCTCCACAATCCATTATGTCGATTGTATTCATTCCTTATTTTCACTTTCTGCCGATAACCCACATCAATTTGTTACCAAAAAACTGATAACACTTTGTATAATCGGAACTAAATACAAAATGCCACCTATTACTTTTTATTTCCATGTTTATCACTCACTTTCCTGTGGCTCAAAATTGTTCGCTATAAACGCATTCGTCCATATATTCTTCTGTCTGCGCTTCTTTATATTCTCTGTATTCTCGTCTTGCTTCTTCTTCGGTTATTTCTCCGTTTTTTACAAGTTCGGTCAATCTATCATATTTCCAATCCATGTTTATCCCCCCCCCCTTTTTTCCTGTGGCTCAACCATTCTTGCACCGCAATTCGGGCAATAGTTGCTAAACGCATAATCTGCTTCATCACTTGCGTATTCTGCTAACGGCTCTGCTCCACATTCAGAACAAAGGTATTCCGTGGTTGTATAAGTGTCATCCCTCGCAAAGCATTTATGCTCTTTAACAATTTTCTCCCAATGCCCTGTCTGCTCTTGCGGTCTGACGGACGGCAGTTTACGGATTTCATTTAATAGCCTATCGTGACCATAAATAAAACCTCTCACATAATCTGAATTGTATGGTTCAAGTGGGTCAAATAGACTTATATCCTCTATCGCCTGTCTGCTTATAGCGTCATCACACGGCTCTTGCTCTGCAAAATAATGCAGTTTAGCGGTTAAAATGTTAGAAATCATCTTGCATTTTGTTTCTGCGTCCGCTTCGCATTTCATTATCTCCGCTATTTCTTTTATATCTCTGCTCTGCTCTTGCTCTATCATCTCTATCGTTTCGGGGTCGGTGTGAAAATATAACTCCGTAAAGGTTTTGTATTTACATTCATCACAAGGTTCTCCAATGGTCGCAATCTTAAAAGTCATATCGTGTCCGCAATGCTCACATGATACAGTCATTTCTTCCCAACCACTCTGCTCTGCGTATTTGTCGATAATCTTGAGAACATCATTAACACCAATACAATTAAACTTGTCGTTTTTATGTTGTTCTATCTCTTCTCTTATCTTCTCAATGGTTGTCATTCGGCTCTCCTTTCGCTTGCTTTGCATATTTGTCGAGAATCTGCAAGACTTCATTTAATGAGAATACACAAGAACTACCGCCTAATTCTGGCTCATTAGCATAATTCTTCGGGTATCGAGATATAAATTCTGCCTTAATCTTCTCAAGTGTTGTCATTCGGCTCTCCTTCCTCTGCACTACCACAATATTCACATTTACCTTGTTGTCCTACTGCTCCACACCTTTTGCAGTTGAAATATCTTATATGCTTATTCTCGTATGACGGTGGCTCATAACAAGTTGCAGTTACCGTGTAATAATCTTTACTGTCAAAAGGAATAGAAGTTGCGGTAGTAAGTGTAATTTCATCTTCGTGTGGATAACATATACGACTAAAATTCATCTTTCTCTCCTTTTCTTTTTTGACCGTTTTTTATATTTTTCTTCCAACCACGCAAATAATTCGGTTAACCCTATAATACTGCCGAGCCACATAATTCCAGTTAACGCAGCCTTTCCTGCATCTACAAAATCAATTCTCATTATATTTACTCCCTATTTTATAAATATCTTTTTCGTAAAGTACACATTGTTCTTTCAATTTCCGTAGATGTTTGTGCAGCATTAATTTTATCTAATGCTTCTTTTGGATATATTCCATGTAAAATAAAATCTCTAACTGCACTTACGGCGTTAATTTTTTCCCTACGTAATTCTTCATGTTTAATTTTTTCATATTCTTTTTGTTCTTCCGTTGTTAATCCATATAATAGTTTTCTGTTTGTTAATTCAACATATCTATCATTCATTTTTTATCTCCTTATTTAGATGTTTATTACAAAACTCATTAATGCCATTTGTATCTAATGCACCGCCTAAATGTTTTTTTATGATTTTCAAAACATCTTTTTTATTTTGAATATCTGAATTTACTACTTCAAAAACCATATCATTTACAGCGGATATATAATTTGTAAAATACATAAGCAATTCATTTACATCGTTTGTTTCCATATTTTTCCTTTCATGCTATCAAATATTTTCTATCAACATTATTTGCACTTCTACCATATCCAGAACCGGTATTAAGAAGTTTATATTCTTCACATCTTAATTGCCTTTTTTTAATCCATTTGTTTACAAATGCGATTGCTTCTGGATCATTACCAAGCCACCTATTACATTTTCCGTGAATTTGTACCACATATCCAGAATTATCAACTTCTATTGTATAAAATGGTGTAGACGGAAATGCTTTGTTTCGCAGAAAAAGAATATTTGTATCTCCTCTACCGTGCCTTTCAAGATAACCACCAACACAATGCGACAACGCTTGTCCTTCTGTTGTAATTTCTGTTAAAGATTTGGGAACAACAATTTCAAAATTATTATCGCTTTCCGTATCTTCAAACTTCTCAATTCTTTTTGCCTGTTTCTTTTCGAATACTTCCTGTATTGCTTTATTGCGTTCTTGTTTTTGTAATTCTCTTTCTGCATTTAACAAAGTAACGAGATTATCGTGTAATCTTGTTATGTCTTCTGTTTTTCTAAAATCCATAAAATCTATTTCCGGCTTATTCATAAGACTCTTATATGTTGTCATAGCGTCCATATATGCAGAAATTGCACCTGTTCCAAGTTTGCATAATTTTGTTATTAATTTTTTCATATGCTCATCATTCATATCAAATTCTTCTGTATCATTATCAAAGTAAAAACGGTTATGATATCTAGCGGCACAATTTGGATCAAAATACCATCGGATATTACCATATTTTGAATTTATTGTCTTAAAACCATCATAATACATATCAATATCTTTTTCCGTTAAGTCTTTCAATTTGTCGCCAAAGAAATCATGCATAAGTTTAACAGGGGCGTTATTTATATAAAAACTACCATAATGATCTTCACAACTATTTTCAAGTTTTTGTAATAAATATTTGTTAATATTAAGCAACTTTGTAAGACTTCCTGTTTCTTTTTTAATGTCTACACCGAACAACTTACGAATATTTGCTTTTATCTGTGAGTTTTTACATAAGTATACGGATAATCTCGGATATCCCGCTTTATTAAATGTTTCTACAATAGGATGCCGAAGTAAAAATATCACATTATTAACAACATCAATATCGTTTTTAGAAGTTGCTAAAATATCATATATGTATCTAAAGGGTTGAAATGTTTTTAATTTTTCCATATCCAATTTTAGATCATCTTCTTTGTATGAATATCTATAAATAGAAGATGCTGATTTTACTTTCCATTCTCCATAATTTTCTAAAATCGTAACCTTGTTTTTGTTATCTACAAAAACACGAAACCTTTCTTTGTTTTCATTACCACCGCTAAAATATCTAACGGGATATAGTCTAAACACGCCAAGATTATCATTTACCATTTCAAAATATACTGAATGCATTGGCGTTATTTCTGGTAATTCTATAGATAATAATGGATTTTCCTTTGTGTTTCTTGGCTTGGCGTTTTTATACCATTGAATAATTTTATATAAATATGGATAATCCACGCCAGTAAAATTGGCAAGAACCAACCTATTATTTCTTGTTATCACATAACCTTGATGACACATTTCCATTAAAGCCCTTACAAATTTTTTGTTATAATATTTTCCATTTTCTTCAGGGCGGTATTCTGTTCCGTCTTCATTATATATAATATTTGTTTCTTTTACCCAAAACACTCTCTTATTGAAGAAATAATTATTACTAAATTTCCATAACCGAACTTCGCCGTCTTTTGCTCTGCTCATATCTGACATTGAAACAAAAGCAACTTCAAGTATTTTTCCGTCACGAATTGGCTTAAAATATACTCCTGTTGCATTATAAGACCTTGCAGATAAATAATAATGAACCAATTCTCTATCCCATGTTCTGCTGGAAAAAAATACTTTGCCAGTTTTTGGATCATAATTTTTAAGCCAATTGCCATCTTTTGTATGTCCACGCCAATAAATCATTAAATCAGGACAATATTTTTGGTCAGGATTTAAGTTTTTCTTTGAGTAATTTTTAATATATGTTTGGTCTTTCATTATTATTAGCACCACCTTTCTTTATACAAACCAGTAATCAATTACGTCGTTATAACACACATTACCGTTTTCGATGAAAAAATTTCCAAACGCTTCTTCTTCAGTTTCTCCATATGCACATTTTGTACATTCTGCTTTATCCGCATCATAATATGTAACTTCAAGATATCCTTCATTTTTAGGATATCCATAACTTGGATAGCACGAATCATATTTGTCATAATAACTATAATTGTTGTAATATCTTCCGTATAATAACGGAAAATATTTCTTTGACTCAATATATATAAATCTTTCGCTCTCGACTTTTAATAGTTCTTTTACAACATTTATTGTGTTCTCCATTTCTTCAAACAAAACATATTCTTTTAATGTATGTGCATTATAATATCCACAACTTAAATTAACACCAGCAATACCTGTTTCCGGCATTAAATTGCAAATATCAGAAAATGTTCCATATGCTTCTTTATATCCAGTATGTTTAATAATAAAATCTGTAAACTCATGATTATCACAGTCATAAAACACAGCGTCTTTTTCATTTGCTCTGTCTAATTCAATCATATAGTTTACATTGTCTGCAATTTCGTCTACAAAACTTGTTTGACAAAATAAATCAGAGCCTATACCGCCAGTTTCTTCATCTTCGCAAAACAAAACATATGGTTTCATTTCCTTTATAATTTCAAGTATCATATAACAACCACATCTATCGTCTCCGCCAATTCCTTGCTGTGATTTAATTAAATGTTTTTTCTTGAAATTATGAATTGAATATCTCTTTACTGTTTCCTTGTGAACAGTATCCATGTGTGCAGTAACAAGAACAGGAATATTTCCTTTTGCATAAACAAATCCTTTTCCTGTAATTGGCACATATCCAGAAGATAACAACTGTCCAGTCAAATATCTCTTTAATTCTTCTTGGTTTAATTTACACATAGATCCAAATTTCTTAATTCCGTTCATGATGCCACCTCCTCTTCATTTGCCCTTGCACAATTATTACACATATCTAAATCTTCGTTATAATTTTCGCTTAATACATATTGGTTACACTCCGAACAATATGAAGTTTCTTCAGACGAATACCATTCATCTTCAGACTCAACATAATTATAACCATCGTCTTCAGCACAATCAGAACAACAATAATAATTTCCGTTTATTTCTATTGCATTGCCATTGTCATAAAAATACTCGTCACATGCGTCACAATGTAAGAAATCACCGGTGCTTAATGCGTCTTCACAAACATTTCCGTAACCTTCTACATATACATAATCTCCTGTTTCATATTCTTCGTGGTATTCGCAATAAAAATAACAGTCGGGACAATACCATTCTCCGTCAATACACATCATATCTTCTGTATTATACCAACTACCACATTCGCAACATTCGTGTTCGCCGTCGTTTTGACAACCGCCACAGAGAACCCAGTCTTCATAATCGTGTTCTCTTCCACAATTAGGACAAATTGGATTATGTCCAATTTTAATTCTTTTTGTGTTTTCACTTCCACGAATAATAGACACATTACAGTTTTCATAATGCGTTATATCACAGTAATGAGTACCAGTCTGTGTTGAATAATCACCGCATGCTTCTGTTCCTTTTTTATTTGTCCAATAATTGGGAATATTAAACAATTCAGCAATAATTCTCTGAACAATAACACGGATCTGTGTATATTCTTCGGGTTCTGCATAATAATCACAGTCTGTCTGGTCATACGGATAAAGTCTGCCCTGAATTAACTTATCTTCACCAATATGAAACATCTGACGGCTTTCCTTTAATTCTTTTCCGTAATCTTCTACTTCTTTCTTTCCGTTTACTGTGTAATAAATAAACGAAGAACCGTCAAGCATATAACTATGAGTTCCAGAAGAATAACAACCACGATAACTTGCCGCATGTCCTTCATATCCATGAACATTTTCTTTATCAATAGTATGACATGATGTCCAATTTGTTCCCCACGACATCGTTAAAAAGTCCGCCGGATTAACAGACAAAACCGTATGTCTTTTTACAACGAACGGATTTATTGCATCTGCAAATTCAGCATATGTTGCTCTGAGTTCCGGACCATCAAAATCAATTCCGTATAACTTCGCAATTTTGTTTACAAGCCTAGACTTTTTCTGTCCGCCATTTGCACGGATATCAGGATTAATCTCATTCAGATTATCTGCCTGTTCTTTTGTAATGGTTGCACTGTAATCGTAAAAGATTTCACTTGTAATGCCGCGTATGATCTTTTTATAAATTTCATAACTTTCATTTGTAACCGTTCTATGGTCAACAAGTGCAGTTGTGTCATTGTATAACCGAACAATGCTTGCAAACCTACGAGCGTCTTCTTCGATTTCTCTGTATGTCTTTCCGTTAATTGTTACATTCGTATACATATTCATAATTCTTAACTTATCATTCAGACTATCGAGAATTTTTGACGCTTCTTTGTACGAAAACACAGAAATATTTGCGTCTTCAAGGAGTTTTTCTTTTAATAACTCCCTGAATATATTCTGAAATCTGTCAACTTTAATTTTGTCAACTGTTCTTTCGTAGTCAGCGTCGAAGATAATTCTTCCGTGTCCAGCATAATTAGGGTGCTGAGAAAAAGCCTTCCATAACCACGCCTTATTTCTTGTTGACACATTTACAGCGTCTTTTACAGCATCATATTTAGGATCATAAATATCACAATAATCGTATTTTTCAATACATTCTTTCGTGAGATAGTCCGTTTCTTCTACGGACATATCAAACAAATCCTGCTGATGCATAGCAAAAGAGTTTTCGTTTTCCATCTTCTTTTCCTCCGTTTCTTTTGTTTTGCAAATATCAGAAGAACACACAATCGTTGTTTCTCCGGCATATTGTCCTTCTATAATTTTGCATTTCACTCCGTGTGCAGAGTCTACCGAACCAATTATTTTCAACTTTGCGTCTTTTGCCTTCATGTACTGCTCATTTTTTTCAGGTTTCAAGTATACTTCGTCGCCTGTTGCAAATAAAATCCATTTTTCATTAAATACCCAATGCGAAATACCTGTACTAAAATCGTTTTTATACAGATACTCTAAATTAAATTCAGTTTCTTCTTCGCCTGTACGATTTACTGTTTTGACTTCCTTTATTCTAAACCAATTACCAAAGAAGTCTTCCATATCTGGATTTAAGTATGTACCACATGCAATATTTCTGCTTTCTTCAAAAGACTTTAATAATACATGATATCCAACTTTATACATTCTTTGTTACCCCCTTTACTGGTCTGCATTTTATACAGTTGCATTTTCTCTGTGTTACTTTAGGCTGAATTGTTACAGCCGTTGTTTTCCGTTTCATCTGCTGTTCATACTCTTTCAAAAAAATGTCCAAGTTAATCATTTCGTTTTCACTTCCTTTCATAAAGGTATTTGTGGGGACAGTTCCGTTGCCCTGTCCCCAAGAACCGTAGCAACTACGAATTATTCGTCGTCTTTGGGATAATATCTATCCAAAAGAACTGTATTCGCTCTTTCAATGAGCAAAGCCTTAATTGCGGGCTTTTCCATTTTACAGTCAATGTCGCTAAGGTCTGCGACAACTTCTGTACCAAAATAAATTTCTCTTTTGTCGTAATTGATGAGCAGTTCCATTCCGCCTACCATAACCGTTTCATCTGCAACAATATCATTTGCAGATACATTCATGGCGTTCATAATGTAATTTCTCATTTCCGTTACATTTCCGCCAGTTGCCTGTGCTGCCTGTGATAAAAGATCAATAGCACCCTGTCTGTCGGTTTCGCTATTTTTATCATAGCCAAACATTAACATTGGCTCAGGTCGGTTGTTGATAATAGGAATTTCTGCTCCAAATCTTTCAGAAAACTGAATTGCAAATTCACCCGATGTTTTCTGTCCTGTTGTAATTTCTGCATTTGGCATTTTGTTTCTCCTTTACCTTTAATTTTTACATGTTGTTGATACCAGATAATTTTTTGGCAAGTCGCAAAGCCTTTGACTGTGAATGACCACCAGCCCTAAGCCCTGTATATGTATACCAAAAAATCCGTTCCCTTATTGTTCCGATTTTGTATCGTGTGCTTATCATATCATACCCCTCCCACTTTGTCAAGTTTTAATTTTTTCATTTGCGCTTAATCTTGTAAAACCGCGAATATTTATACTGATATCGCAGTAGGCTACATCTCGCCATAACATCATCTCCTTTCCGTTAATTCGTCTGCAATATATTCCAGATAATCATTTTCCGTTGCGAACAACCGATATTGTCCGTTGCCAATATAGCCCATATAGCCAGACGGTACTACATAGCCTTTAATTTCCATATGTCACCTCCTGTATAATTTTTCATCATCTGCAATATATTTTTCAAGATGTTTTATGTCTTCGTCTATATCATAAAAACCAAATCTATAAAATCTTTCTTCTTCGCCAACTGAAAAAACCAAACATGGCTTATCAAAAAATTGCATTTTTGCGTTATACTTCTTAAATTCTTCTTTTTCCATAAAATCTGCCAACATTCTCATTGTTGCCGGAATATCTCCGCTTTCCATTATAGACTGCATTTTCAGCCATTCTGTTTCACATACAGAACCCCTGAAATTTTTAAGTACAGTAAGCAGATTTCGCATATCTTCCGTTTCATATTTTTCATCAATATTAAATTCACAACTGTTCCATTTAGCATCTTCAATTTTCTTTGCCTTTTCGATTGCTTCGTCTTCATTTTCTGCCCTAATATAAATATAGGCGTTTTTATTAACAATAAATGCTTTCATTCGTCCACCCCCAGTCCACAACAAACTCTGCACATTTCGCTTTCATAGCCGGTATAAGTTTCTGCATACGGACAAACATGATTTCCGTTTTCGTCAGGATAGTCACACGGTGTAGTCTTGCTTTCTTCATATTGTTTGTCTGCTTCTTCAACCGCTTTCCAAAATTCGTACTCTGGATCTCTTGGCTCATACATATCTACGCCACCAAAACCTTCTGGATACCTTTCCGTTAAATCGGGAATATACATATTATCACCACCTTTCTACATATATACTGCGTTTTCTTCAAGGTTTGCCATTGTAAAACTTGCAGACAAATTCTTTTCAAACATGATTTCAATATCCAAAATGTCAATATTTGGATACTTTTCGCAAAGTTCTTCAACTACTTTGTCTGCAATTTCTACAATTCCGTCGAACTGTTGAAATTCATACAGTCCGTTTTTACGCTTTGCCGGTTTTCTCATTGTGTTTTCCTTCCTATTTATATGTGAATGTTTCACCTGTGTTGCCGAATGTGATTTCATATCCTGTTTCTGTTGCAACAGGAACGGCGTGTTTTACGGTATTCCAATATGTTCCGTAAATACAAGCAAGTGTCCATACAGCAACAACCAACATTACGATCAAGTGCTTTGGATTAAAAATCTGCATTTTTACACACTTCCTTTCCTTTGCGACGCTCTTTCTTTGCGTCATACTTGCTTTCATTAAAAATGACTGGTCTAATTCCAGACCAGCCACCTGTTTCATTCGTTGTATAGCGTTTTGCCTTTTCTTTTTTTGCGTTCTTTTTCATTTTTCAGCCCTTTCTATGCTGCCACTTCCGTTACAAAAATCCTACACCGAACGCCATAATAGCGTTCAACAAACTCTACATTGTCATAGAACTCGCTATCGTTATAGTCGAATTCCCTTGATATGTGTAACTGTTCTCCATTATGTGTAACATACATAAACCGGAATTTAGTTTTCATTTGCAACACCTACCTTTCACAATTTAATCTTCGAACCTAATTCAGCACACTACAAGAAAATGGTGCAGAACAACCGCTTTCCGTTTCCGTATTACGCCAAAATTCACAGGTAGCACATTCAAGTTGTTTTGCAAAAATACCTGTTTTAACTGCCTGAGATACACGATAATATTCGTATCTTTGTCTGCGTTGCTCATTTTGCATTTGAGCAAAAGTTGGTCTGCCTGTCGTACTTATACACATAGAACTCGGCATATCTGTCACCTACCTTTCTTTTCCGTTTCAGTAATGTTTTCCTTTTCTACCACTTCATAGAACGGAACATTTCCCATACACAGCAGTCATCGTCCCCAAAATTTCCGTCGGGGTATACATCTGCCTTTGCCATGTCGCGTAAAGCCTGCAACATCTTAAACGAATACTGCTTTTCGTTTGCCTTGTCGCAGTTCATTTCTTTTGAAGCCTTTACCGCTTCAATGAATTTTCCCTTGAGTTCGTTTGCCTTGTTTACATTTGCCATACGATTTTTATATTTCCTTTCCCTTATTTGTTTTCCCTTTGCCTTGTATGGGTTTTCATTTCCCTTTTGGCAATTTACTACGACATGGAAAAGTTAGCCATATTTTCCACTTCGTAATCAAACCATGCAGACTTATAATCTGCCTTAAACGATGCGACATCGCCAAACAGAAGTTCTTCACGTTTCGCCTTTCTGCTTTCTGGCGTACCATCTGCCACTTTTAAGGCTGTAAGAATGCTCTGCTTTGCGTATTCACATACGCTGTCGATGATGTTTACAGGAATTTTTCCTGTTAAACACATCATGTCAATGATTTTGTCATACTGTTTATCCATTTCTCTTTGTACCTCGCTTTCTTTTTCACTTTAATTTTTTTATCTGTTGCATTACATAAAAAATCCATGGGATAGTCGCCCACTCCGTCGCTCATTTACAAACCGTTTCCGACATTTTTGTCAAACGGTAGGGAACATTTGCTCTTACCCTATTGTTGTTTTAACAACTGCCTTCATTTTCTTTTACTACTTTTTCCGCCGCCATAATAGCCCGAACTATAACCTGATTATTGTCGCCGTACTTTTTACGCAACTTGATTAAATCGTCGCTAAACTGCTGTACTGTCGGTAATGGCGAATGTCTACTTGGACGGTCAATAAATACGATTTGTTCTTTCATAACATCACCCCCACCAAATACGAACACCTGAGCAATACTTCTTCATAATTATACACCACCTTTCATATAATAGTTATATAATCTTTAGCATACTTACTGGGACAGAGAACATGCTCAACCGTTCAATACACTAACGATTACTTGTTGTCGTAGGGATCGAACCTAATGTGCCCCGAAATCTTGACACCGACAACAACGGTCTTTCGTGTAACAGGGATTGTTCTGTCACATCTTATCTGAAGCGTTTTATACTAAGCCCACAGTTATAGCATCTTATCATAGATATATCGCTCGCTCTTAAATTCATCGCCGTCAAATCGTTCGGAACTTTTATTGTTTACCCGAAGTCAAAGACTTTGATGACACATAATCGCTCGGTCAGCCCTATGAAATCAACTCTCATCTACTCACAAACCGCAGAACAAAGTCATCATTAAGCCCCTTTTATGATGGTCACTTGTGTCAATCAGCGACTGGCAGTATCTTTAGCGTATCTGCACACACTTACTAAAGACTTACCACGGAACTCTCATTCCACATATTTTTACCAAGTAGTATTATTTGCACCATGCCATACCCTGAACCCACCACTTTCTTGCGGTTCTACTCTTTGGCGGTTACCACTTTGGATAACCTTGAGACCTACACACTTGGGACAGCTCCCTAACTGTCTTGTCAGCCGACACCACAGTTTATCCATGTGTTTACAGTCGTCTTGCAGTACGACTAAGCCGGTCTTAAACAAGCGTTATGCTATTAGAGGTCACACCCACCTTTCTCGGCATATTTGCAAGTCGTTAGCAGTCGGTTTATCTGCCGTATGGACTTACAGTGCCTAATATTTGACCTTGCCTAATAGTCTTGCCTATTCAGCGTTCGGCACACACTCCGTGGCTGAAGCCTATCAGGAATATTATTTTTGGCGGCTTTTTAAGGACATTCCGCCGAACCACTATTGTGAAACACCTGTTAGATATGCTCTTAGCAGAACAGGTAACTGCTTGCCACTGTGCAAATGCAGTGGACTTAATAGGACTTCGGTGGAGTTGAACCACCGTTTTTTGCTTATCGCAACCGTTAAGTCCTTTGTGGTTTACGAAAGGAACCACACATCTCTGTAACTGTCGTAGTTGGCTGAATAGCCACGCCGCTTTAACTCTTTCTTGCTTGCTCTGATGTTGCTTGCTCTGCGGTTCATGTTCATTCCTGTGATGATCTCCATAAGTGTCAGATATTCCATGTTTTCGCTCCTTTAATGTGTGATAATTTTTTTCGCTGCATATACATCAGCCTTACAAAAAAAGGCTTAAAAAGAACAGGGGACTAAGCCCCTGCTCTTTTGAGGGAGAACAGGGACTATGCCCTGTCCTGCTCCCTCTTGGTCTGAGCCTGCTTGAAAGCCTTGTAAGCCTTGGCTGTCTTGAAGCGGTACGCCTTTACTGTATCGTCCCACTCTGCACCGGCTTCCGTAATAGCCTTCTTAGTGGCATAGCGGATCTTGTCGGTCACTTCCTTGGAGCGGATATTGCCGCTGCCCCAGTTCCGTACCACTTTCATGTCGTCATTGAAGCCGATGAAGCCGATGTACTTCATGTCGATAGTCGGGAAATCGGACTTAGGAGCCTTAGCAGACGGCTTAACGGGCTTGGAAGTGGTGTTGCTTTCGTCGACAAGGTTAGGCATACTGTCGCTGATGATCTGGTAAGCGATATGGTACTGCTTGCACCATGCTACCATTGCTTCAAGGTTCTCCTGCTTGCTGATGTTCATTACTAATTTGCTCATACTCTTTTCTCCTTTCATTGAGCGGTTTGTGGTTGCTGCGTTCTTCGCTGAACGCAAGGCTACATTACCGCAAACGAAAAATCGATTTTTAGCCCTATTTTTCGCAAAAATGACCATTTTTGCCACCTTTTTTGAGGTCATAACCGGGGTATTAAAAACCGCGTAAATACGCTGTTTTTGCGGGTGCGTCCAAGCTGGTCCACTCCCACACTACCCTGAAAATCCACCTTCGAAAGATCCCTCATAAAACCCCAAAACACCCCACAAAAAAATAAGCCAAAACGCAAACATCAGCATTTCAGCCAATAAAACCAAAAACTTCAAATAATATGGGAAAAATATATAGATATGAATTATATGTATAAAAATATGATTTATATATATAATATATATAATAATTAATACTAACCCTCCACAAATGTGATAACCACTACTTATTAAAATTAATACTTGACAATTATATACTCTTATGCTATAATTCCACTAGGAGGTTTTTTCGTCACCTTCGGTGACTCATCTTCGTCGCTTCGCTCCTCAGAAATTATATTTAGCACCTTTTTATTCTCTTCTTATAAAGGACAAGTCTGGAAACGGCGTAAAATGGGCATTTTTTTTCAATTTTAGCACTTTTTATATTTTAAAGCTAAAAAACCAAAAGTGTAATTTTTCCAGTATAATAGGAAAAAACAGTTAAGCACTTTTAACAATCAAAAAAGTAGTAAAAAGGAGTAATATGAAAGTTAATGTAATAGACAGTATTATGGGAAGTGGAAAGACTACTTCAGTAATTAATTATATAAATAATAATATTAATAATAATAAATATATATATATTACACCATATTTAAATGAAGTAGATAGAATTATTAATAGTTGTGAAAAAGGAAATTTTAAACAGCCGGAAGAAATTGGATCTAAATTAAACGGATTAAAGAGACTCTTAGCGCAAGGTGAAAATATTGTTACCACTCATTCATTATTTCATTATTTTGATGATGAAATAATCGAACTTTGCTATTCTCAGGACTATATATTATTTATGGACGAAGTGACGGAAGTTGTTGAGCCATATGAGCTTGTTGCAAAAGATACAGAAGTATTATTAAAAGACTTTGTAACAATGAATGACAAAAATATGCTTGTATGGAGAGAAGATCAGGCGGATTATCCTTCAAATGGAAAGTTTGCAGAGATAAAGCGGCTGTGTGAGAATGGAAGTCTTGCAATGTATGGCGGGAATATAGTTGTATGGTTATTTCCTATAAAAGTGTTTGAGGCGTTTCCTAATACATATATTCTTACATATATGTTTGATGGACAGATCCAAAAATACTATTATGATTTTTTTAATCTTGAATATAATTATATGCATGTTGAAGGCGAAACAATAGACACATATCATTTTGTTGATGGATTTGATCAGCGGGCAGAAAAAAGTAATTATGAAGATCTCATTAATATAATTGATAACGAAAAGCTAAATTTAATCGGAGACATAAAATATTCACTGTCAAAGACATGGTACAAAAATCATATTGATGATATATTGGTAAAAACATTAAATAATAATGTATATAATTATTTCAGGAATATATTAAGGTCCGAGTCCGGGGATAATATGTGGACGACATTCAAAGAATACAAGTCTGCAATAAAGGGTAAGGGATATGCAAAGGGATTTGTTCCATTAAATGCAAGAGCAACAAATAATTATGCTGATCGTCATAATGTTGCATATTTAGTAAATCGTTATTTTAACACTGTATTAAAGCAGTTCTTTATTGACAATAATATTGAAATTAATGAAGATTCTTTTGCTCTTTCAGAGATGTTACAGTTTATCTGGAGATCTGCAATTCGTAATGGAGAGCCGATTAATTTGTATGTTCCAAGTAACCGAATGAGAAATCTCCTGATTAATTGGATAAAAAACACTTGACAAAATTAAAGTTATGATGTATAATTGTGCCAAGGAGGGTTATATGAATATAGACGATTTAATTGATGAATTATTAAAGAAAACATACAAAACGAAGTATAGCAGCGGATATGGATATTATGATAGTAGGTTAATTTCCGGAGAGGAAGCTCAGGCGGCGCTTAAAAATGTAATTTATGATTGGGCATCAAAGCAAGTCTCTTCTAATGATATGAATAAAAGGCTTGGTGAACTTGAAGCAAAGGTTTATGCATATGAAAAGATAATTGCAAATAGCAATTTTAAACCAGTATTAATTGTTGAGGACGAAAATGGAAAAGACAAATTATAAATTAAAAATGGCAAATGATTATATAACAATAGCAAACGGATTTAAAAAGACTGCAAATAAATATAGATCTATTATTGATCTTGATGAAAAATATTGTACAGAATGTGCAGAATTATACGATTATATTTCTGAAAGATTTCGTAATATTTCTGTGAGGATAATGAAATGAACGAAGATTTTTATTTATTAATTGCAGGATCAAGATCTTTTGATGATTATAAATTATTAAAAGAAAAGTGTAATGAAATTATTAAAGATAAAAACGCCAACATTCATATTGTTAATGGCGGTGCTCGTGGAGCGGATTCTTTAGCGTCACTATATGCAAGAGAAAATAATTATGAGCTTCATGTATTTCCAGCAAAATGGGATAAATATGGCAAGTCTGCTGGATATATAAGAAATGATGAGATGCATCAATATATTTCTAAATTTAAAAACAGAACATGTATTTGTTTTTGGGATGGATCTTCAAAAGGAACTAAACACAATTTTGATTTGTGTAAAAAATATAATACACAGCTTTATATAATTAATTATGGAAAGGAGTAAAAATGTACGATTATAATTGTCTAAGTCAGATATTTGGAGTTTGTCAAGCTCGTGATATTCTGACTGATATTTGTGAATGGCAAGACGAACTAGATCCAGAGAGTTATGATGATTCTATTATATATAATACGCTTGATTCAATGAAAGATTTAGTTATTGAAAATATTGATTTACAGTGAGGTAAAAAATGGACATTAACGAGAATATGATTGAATTTATTTCCGGACAGCGTTCAATGTGTTGTACTTTTTCAAATGGTAAGCACATAAGAAAATTAAAAAAACTATATGAGCAGCATCCGGAAGATTTTAAATATTTTAAAGAAAATACCGACGGATCTGTTTGTGCTAATCTTCCACTTAAATATCTAAAGATTTCGGCACCGAGAAAGAGCAATCGTGAATATACCGAAGAGGAACGTGCTGCAATTGCAGAGCGCCTTGCAAAGTATAGAAAAGGTGGTGGTAAAAATAAGTGAGTTTGGAATAAAGATCAATAATTTTCTTTCTGGAGTCTTATATTCATATAATTTAGGACTTAGAAATAAGCTTGATTGTAAACCGGCAATGCTTACAAATAGTTTATTTGCAGACTTTTTGAAAGAAAATGGTCTTAAAATTAAAGGAGAATCTACAAGAGATGTCATATGTATTGAATTTACATGTGGATCAAAATCTTTTAAAGATGAAATAAAAGAAAGTAACTCACGAATAAAAGATTGGCATAAGGCATTTGAATCAGGAAGAATAACAAAAGAAGAAAAAGAAAGATGTATTCAATTTGAATACGATTTACAGAGCAAAGCAGAAACACAAAAAGAAAAATATGTAAAAAAGACAAGCGATCAAATTCGTTTAGAGTGGTATAGAGATGGAGTATCAATTAAATATAATACATATAATAAGTCTGGTAAAATAATTAAAACAGAAATCATTCATTATAAAATGTTATACCGGACTGCCGGCAAAGCTAAAAAAGGATCTTGTATGTTTATACGAGATAAATTATATAATAAAGCTCATAATTTTTTAACTATGGGAATAGATTTGCCGTTTGAACACGCTCCAATAGTAGAAATGGGCGCATACTCTTCTCTTATCACCAGTAATATAGTTGATAGAATTCAAATAAAGCCAGAACAAATACTCGTTATAGATGATATAGATTCTTTTTTTACAACAAATGTTGTCAGTATAGAAACAGATAAACATAGAAGATGTCATGTTATTCATAAAGATAATTATAAACTGAAAAACACTATGTTTGACGGTCAGGCACTTATAGACTCTTCTATTTTCCCGGATTGGGGTAATGGATATATACTTTTAAGACATCATATGTGTAAAATGGCAGCTTTTAATTCAAATATTCAGTTGTTTTTTAAAGATTATTATGGAAAAGATTATGAAACTGCAACTATTATTGACAGATTTGGAAATAAAAGATTAGCCAAGGATATTAAATTAATAACAACAGAAAACGCAATGAAGTGGTTAACATTTGGCGTTTCATATGATTATTGGTTAAAATGGCTTAAAAAAAATGACTATATGTTTGGTATAGTTAAGACCGCACATGAATCTAAATTTGGCAAAGTACAGCGAATGAGTTATCAAATGGTTAATGCTCTTGATATAAACACGATGGATTCTGTGCTTGAATGTAGCAAAAATTTTATTGATCGACTTAAAAATGATGATGAATTTTTCTTGCAATATTTAAAAGATAATATAAATTTTTCAAACGACTATGAAGTTCTCGTTGCTTTATGTGAGCATAATACAGATTTTATAAATTGTGATTTTTTTAGAGAAAGACGCTATAACATTACAAATAATTATCTAATGGAACTTAAAATTGGAAAATTAATTCAGCCAGCGGATAATTTGGTAATTGTTGGATCTCCATATGCAATGCTCCTTGCGGCTGTTGGAGAAGACGTAGAAAAAGACGACACTTTTAAATGTGAAGATGATTGCATTCAATGTTTTACAGAAATGTTTAAAGACAACGAAACATTGGCTGCTTTTAGAAGCCCGTTTAATGGACGAGCAAATATGAATTATCTTCATAACGTATATAATGACAAACTATTCAAATACTTTAATCTTGGAAAACAAATAATTGCCGTAAACATGAACCATACTCCATTTCAAGATAAAAATAACGGAAGCGATCAGGATAGTGATTCATTATATGTTACAAATCAAGAAGCAATAGTTGAATGTGCGAAATATTGTTATAATAATTATCCAACTATTGTAAATAATATACCAAAGGAAAAAAATATATATAATAATACTCCGGAAAATTTTGCTAGAATAGATAATAATTTGGCATCATATCAAAATGCAATCGGTGTATCAAGTAATTTGGCACAAATTTGTCTAACATATTCTTATAATTTTCCGGACAAAAAATATGAAGATTATGTTTGTTTATTATCAGTATTGGCGCAAATTGCAATAGATAACGCAAAAAGAAGTTATGATATAGATCTCAACAAGGAGATAAATGCAATAAAGCTTGATATGGATATTGATAAACATAAATATCCACTCTTCTATTCAGATGTGCAAAATAAAAAGCGTGTTTGTATAGATCCAAAGAAGAAAAGAAGAAAGCTTCCTGCGAAATTTAATAAGCAATTGATAAATCATAATCTAAGATGTCCAATGAATTGTATTAATAAATTAGAGGTTAGAAAAAAGAATACCGGACATAACTCAGTTATATCAATTGAAGACTTAATAATTTCGCATAAAATTGATGAACGCGATAAAAGACATCGCGCAAGAAAAGTTGAAGAGTTAATTGATAAATACTCGATGATTTTATATGAGTATAATACAAAACAAAATTTTAAAGAAGAAAACGATGAACATATTTTATTAAAAATAGAATTTGAAAAGATGATTAATGAAATACGTTCAATAAAATTATCTGGTAATTATAAAGGACTTATATCTTGGTTACTTGATAGAGGTTTCAGAATTAATAATGCTGGACATCAGTCACAACATATTAATTCTAAAATAAATAAAAACAGAGCGTTGTTAATAAAATCTCTATATACTACGAATCCTAAGGCATTTTTAGAGTGTTTTATTGAAAAAAAACGCATTGATGAAGAAAAATAACGTTATTTTTTTTCCTATTTATTTGAAAAAATTAATGTTGTAAATATTAGTTGTACGGAGAGGAAGCGTTGTTATTTCGTGAGGATCTCCACCGCTTAATCCATATGCGGGATATAAATATGGGACTATAGTTAAATAAGCCTTGCCGGTGGCTTAAACCGGCATAAATATGATTAAAAGGAGACATTATGATAAATAGTATGGATATTGCTAGGCGTGTTTCGAAAAAAACAGGATATACGCAAAAAGATATCTTAGAAGTAATTAAACAAACCTTTATTGTTATAGCCGAAGAGGTTTGTGCAGGAAATGAAGTTGGTATAAAAAATTTTGGTAAATTTTATGCGAAAGACATTGGTATTAGAAATTTAATACATCCAGTTTCTGGTGTTCCTTATCATATAGTATCGCAAAAAACACCAAAATTTAGAGCTTCGGAAAATTTTAAAAACGACCTCAAATAGAGGTATACTCCCCTCCCCTACTTTAAATGGCTGCTCTATACGAGGAAAACGTATGGGGCAGCCAATATATAAAAAATAAGAAAAGAGGAATTATTCTTTGTTAATTATAAATAAATTAGAAAAAGATTATTTATTAGGAAAAGGTTATAAATTTGGTTCTCATATTCATAAAACTATCGGCGGTGGAAAAAATAAAACATATTACGCAACCGAAAATACCAAATTATTACAAGATTTAGAATCTTTTAGAAAATCACAAATAAACAAATGAGGTAATATTAAATGACCGAATTAGAATTTGATCTTAATGATTTACTTAATAAAGGCGAATTGCCAACTCCTGCAGAATATCAATATTATAAGAATCTACAAAATAATACAATAATTATCAATGAGGAAATTAGCGATAATCTTATTGAATTGGCAATATTACCTATTCAAAATATGGATGAAGATCCTAATGTAAAAGAAATAAATATTTATCTTAATACATTAGGAGGAGATATATATAGTGGATTTGCTTTTGTCTCTGTTTTAGAGAGATTAAAAACAAAAACAACAATTCATATTGTTGGTATGGCGGCATCCATGGGCGCATTAATTGCTATGGCAAAAAGCCCCAAACTTAAAGTTGTATGTGATAAATGGTCTGTTGGATTGATTCATAGCGGATCACAATATATGGAAGGTACTACTCATGCTGTAAGAGATACTTTTAAGTTTAGTGAAAGATATGAAGCTAAAATTAAAGAATATATTTTATCTCATACTAATATTACCGAAGAAATATATAAAGAAATTGAGCGTCAAGAATTTTGGATGGATGCTGAAGATATGCTTAAATATGGCATTGTTGATGAGATACTTTAAGATAGAAAGGATATATAATGGCAAAATTTGTACGAAGTATTGCAACGAATGGCAAAATCAAAGCTTGTATGATTTCAGAAAATAATCAATTCGTTGATTCTGAAACAGGAGAAGTATTAGATTTAGCAGGAATGTTAAGAAACGTATATGGAGACCAATCTTTTGACATAAGTACAACACAGAAGGCGGACAATAATATTGAACCGCAAAATGAATAGGCGGTGATTCCAGTGAACTTAAAAAAAGAAGCAAATGAAAGTGATCTTCAGTATATATGGAGATTGTCATTAGCTAAAGACTCCGGAATACTTGATATGACTTGGGAAGATTTAACAAAAGTATTTAATGAAAATCTAGAGTCGTCTTGTTGTTCTGATGTTTATAGAAAGAAATTTAATCAAGCTCAAAATTTTTATAATGAAGTTTTTTCAAAGCAAACGTCTGATGAACAAAGTAAATTATTGATGGAACAAAAGCGTGAGCTTGAACGTCTTAAAATTCAATATAGGGACGAAAGAAACGCTTGGAATCGTCAAAATTATATAGACGCAAGAATTGAACAAAAATTTGATTACTTGAGCGAACAGTTAAAGGATATTGGAAAAATTAATTTTAATATTAAATCAAATCCTATAACTGTAAAATCTGATAATGATTTGATTGTATGTTTAGCAGATTTACATATTGGAGAAACATTTAATAGTTGGTTTGGTGAATATAACACCGATATTGCAAAAAGAAGACTTAATGAATATATAGAAGAAATAATTAAAATTGGTAAAAGACATAATTCTGAAAATGTATATGTTACATGTTTAGGAGATATTATTTCTGGAAATATACATTTAAGTATTCAGGTTTCAAACAGAGAAAACATAATCGATCAGATAAAGTTATCTGCTGAGTTTATTACATCTTTTTGTGTTGAGCTAAGCAAACATTTTAAAAATATTTATCTGACCGGAGTTGCTGGAAATCATTCTAGACTTGTTACTAATAAAGAAAAAGATATTAAAGATGAAAGACTTGATTCATTAATTATTTGGATTATAGAACAAATAACAAGCAATATTAATAATATAAAAATTATTGATAACGAAATTGATTCTGGAATTTGTTCATTAAATGTGCGCGGAAATAAATATATTAGTGTACATGGTGATTATGATAATATGTCTGATTCTGGTATTAGTAAATTGGTTATGGCTATTGGTGATTTTCCATATGCTATTTTGGGAGGACATAAACATAGTCCTGCATATAAAGAATTTAACAATGTTAAGTATATACAATCTGGAAGTTTAGTTTCTACCGGTGATGATTATACAATTTCAAAAAGATTGGTTGGAAAGCCGAGTCAAACTGTTTTAGTTTGTAATAAAGGTGGAATTGAGTGTTTATATAATGTTGAATTAAAATAGGAGAAATATAAATGTATAAGATCTTATTGGTAGACAAAAAAAGTGATGAAATAATAGAAAATACTTATAGATGGTATACACAGATTAATCCTGAAACTCAGCAAATTGAAATTTATACCGCTGCGAATTTACAAGATGTTGATACGCAAGTAGAAAAAATGCTGAACGAAGAAGGATATGCAAAATCAGATTTTATAATTGTATCTACTGTAGATTATACTGTTTTTGCTAATATTGATTAAAAGGAGCTATAAAAAAAATGAAATTCAAAAACTTCGATGATATTTCAAAATATTTGGTAGAAGCATCAAAAAAAGAAGACGTAAGTATTTTATCATATACAGATGATATTCTTGAAGTTCTTAATTCTATTATGTTGCTTGGAGTAAAAGTGCAATTTGTAGATTTAGATTATGATGCTGCAGATTTTGATACATATTATTTAGGGTTAAGCTATGATAAGCAAGAAAAATATTATAACATTGTAGTTTATAAGGCAAAAAATAACACAAATGGTTTTTATTATCCTAGACATGGTGTTTCTATTATAAATAGTGAATTATATGAAGAATATGTTAATGATATGAAATATTATAAAGAAAAGTTTAAATATACTTCATATTATATTGAGGAAGAGCAGGATAATAAAGAATTATCTATTAATAAGGATAATAAAGAATTAGAATTTTTTACCGATCCTAAAAGCGGCGAAGTTAACGGATATAAGGCGCAGTGGGAAGAAGATGGCGTTAAATATAATTATGAGTGCCACGGCTTTAATAATATTAATGTTGAAAAATTATTAGATTTATTTAAGTAAATATACCATTGGCGGACATTATGTCCGTCTTGTGGTGAATTAGCTCAGTTGGTAGAGCATCTGACTGTTAATCAGGGTGTCGTAGGTTCAAGTCCTACATTCACCGCTTTAAGGAGGTGCGAGTTATGAAAAGAATAATTAGTATATTATTACTTATTTTTATATTAATGAGTTTTATTATTCCTTTTATCGCTAAAGATGCCGGAGTAGACAATAGTTTTGCAAGAAGACATATTGATGAAAAAGAAATATTTTTAGATGACAATATTCTTTGTGGCGCAGATGAAGCATATTATTCTGATTTAAAAAAAGAAGCGATAGAAACATGTGATATTATTAATGAATACAGAGAAGACAATGGATTAAAACCGCTTGCTTGGGATAATAATTTAGAATCTGTTGCTAACATTAGGGCGGTTGAATCGTCAGAGGTGTTTTCTCATACAAGACCAGACGGATCTCAGTGGTATACTGTAAATAGTAAAATTCAGGGCGGCGAGAATCTTGCATATGGTTTTGATGATGGACAATCTGCAGTAAAAGCATGGCAAGATAGTCCTACACATAACGATAATATGCTTTATTATGAATTTAGTAAAACGGCAATTGGAATATATAAATCTGATGGAGTATATTATTGGGCACAAGAATTTGGATATTAAATAACTTAGCCATTTACTGGCAGTTTATAATGACTTAGGAACGTACTATATTGACCTTTGTGGCATATAGTCTAAATTATATGAGCAAGAACACAGATTAACTCATTAAAAGATTCTAGTGTATAGGGAAAGGCAGACGTGCTTAGTACCGCCCTATTAAGCCTCTTAATAATGCGTAACATGATAGGTTTTTTGTGCGGGAATAAACGCATTAAACTTATTCAAGCGGTGAAATTGTCGGTGTCACACCTATAAAAGAACCGTTAGTTAGTTTTTTATCTCCGTGAATGACGGGATGTAAATGTAGAATATCATTCAACAGTAATGTAGTGAGTAAATTCGTATAAGTGAGTGGTCGAGCACTTTCAACGTGGATGTAAGGTCGGCTTATATGTTTCACTACTAAAAGAGAGGTCCTGCTTTAGTGGACGATACACAAATACGCTTTGCGGTGTGCGGCAAAGAAACACCGCTAAACAAAAGGCGGTGAATTTAATTAAAATGAGGTTCAAATTACGGACCGGCAGCCGTCAAATAACAAGGCTCCCTCTTTGAGGTGATATACCTGTGGGTGGCGGTGAAAATGTGACCAAATAATCAGAACGTATTGAAGTATAGCTCTGATATCACGTTTCTTAACAGCCCGTCTGGTGGCGCACATTTAATCCGATGGGGATAAAGGCTAATAACCTCCCTAAACCTCGTAAAATACGGCGCGTACAGAACTTGGCTGTACAATTAAAAAACAACAGATAACAGAAAGGTACGTTTACGGTGTACGGAAAACACCGTATAAATGGATGGTAAGTATTGGTTAGCAAACGCCGATTATGGAGAAGGAAGTGCAACTCTTCCGCCATTCTTTTCTAGAGCATAGTAATATGCTCTCATTTTTTTTTTTTTTTGATTAAAAGGAGATTATTATGGCGAGTATGAGAAAAGTTACTCGTTCTACAGACAAAGATAAAAAAATGACACCTGTTCAGATGCGTAATGCATTAGAAAAAGCAGAAAACACATTAGAAACAGGATGTCGTTGTGCAATGTGTAAAAAAATAAAGGATCAAGAAGATAAATTTTATTTAGATACTGATCCATTGATGGGAGGGCGTAGTTTTACAAGAATTTGTAGAGAATGCGCCAAGGCGATTGCATGTAGGCGAGATAAAAATGGCGAAGATCACGAACCAACAAGAGAAAGCGTTCAAAAAGCCCTATTTTATCTTAATAAACCATTTATTGAGTCTGTATGGAATGCGAGTATACAGGAGTCAGAAAATCTTGTTGCCGGAAAAGTTAAAACAAATGTTTGGGTTTCATATATAAAAAATATTCAGATGGTTCAATATGTTGGAATGACATATGCAGACTCTGATATGTTTAAAGAAAAAGTTATATATGAAGATGAAATTACAGAAGATTATGTAATGAGTACGCATACCGGACAAGATACATATGATAGTTTTTTAAAAAATAAAGCAGATGTAATTAGGCTTCTTGACTATGATCCGTTTGAAAAAGAGTCTATTTCAGATCAGCCGTTTTTATATGCTCAGTTGCTTGGTTTATTAGATTCGAGTGAAGATGCCAATGAAGATATGATGCGTACATCTTCTGCTATTTCTATAGTTAGAGGATTTTTGCAACAAGCGAAAATAGATGATACTATTGCTAGATTAATGTCTGACATAAATAATCTTGAAAAAAATTCTGCCACAATTAAATCTTTACAAGAAAGTAAAAGTAAATTGACTTCAATGATTAAAGATTTAGCAGCAGAAAGTTGCTTGTCTCTAAAAAACAGTCGTAGATCAGTAAAGGGTGAAAATACATGGACTGGGAAAATAAAAAAAATAAAAGAATTAAATCTTAGAGACGGACAAGTAAACGGTTTTGATATTAATACATGTAAAGCAATGCGACAAGTATTGGACGCTAGTAATGCATCCATCATGCAACAATTAGCTTTAGATGAATCAGAATGGTCTGATATGGTTGCTGAATTACGTCAAGTTAGAGTTGATTTACAAAATCAACTTGATATATATAAAGAAATAAATCGTATTTTATTACAGGAAAATATTGATTTAAAAGATTATTTAGAAGAAAACAATATAGACACTGGATTAAATTTACAAAATTTAAAGGATTTATACTCTCCTTTTTCAGCAATTGAAGAAAATGAGGAAGAAAATGAGTAAAATAATATTACCGTATAGTAATGAACCAATTTATGATACGGATTTTTATAAAGATTATGGAATTTTTGTAAAACCAATAACCTATCCAATGTCTACAAAAAAGATAGAGTCTTTATTAGAAATTTCTAAAATGCAGAAATATTTACAATGTAATCCTGTAAAAGCAATTGATTTATTTTTTAATATTGAATTACTTGATAGTCAAGCTTTGGCTGTTCAAAGAAGCTGGATTATTGAAAACATATTAATGTGTTGCACTAGAGGATGGGGAAAAAGCACAACAATAGATCTTAGTATTATGGCTAAAGATATGTTGTTTTGTAATTATTGGACATATATTGCATCCGGTAGTGGATCACAGGCACAAAATACATTTAATATTTTAGAAAAACTTGCAAATGATAACATAGATACATTTGAAGGATCTACCGGAAAAATATTTAAAGATGAAGTAGAAATTAAGAATGCTGCTGGTGATGGTTTTAGTCATAGTTCAGATGGATTTAATTATAATCTTTACAACGGATCTATGACTAATACTTTAAATGCAAATATTGATTCAAAACGTGGTTTTCGTGGATCAATTATTTTTGATGAATGTGCATTTTTAAGCGAAGAACTTATTCAGGTATATAGCGCATTTGCGATTGTAAATAAATCTTTAAAAACAGGTAAGGATGCTAGTGGGCGTTCTATTGATCCAATACGACAAAGATGTTTTCCAAAAGCTATGCCATATCAAAAGATTTATATAAGCAGCGCTGGATCTGTTGATACAAAATTTTATTCTATATATAGAGATTTTTCAAAAAAAATGATTATGGGAGATCCAAATTTTGCTGTTTTACATATTGATTGTGAGCAAGCTTTTAAGCCAACTATAAGAGGAGAATTAATCGAACCGTTATTGTCTAAAGCTCAGGTTGAATCAGAAATGAGACAGAACTCTGAAAAGGCAAGAAGGGAATATTATTGTTTGTTTACAACTGATGGTGGAGCAGATTCTATTATTCGTAGAGGTGTTATTACTAGAAACGAAGAAATCAGAAAACCTCTTTTATATAATGATACCGGAGATAAAAAATTTATTATTGCATATGATCCCGCAAGAAGCAGGGATAATTCAATAATTCTTGTTTTAGAAGTGTGCGAAAAAAAGCAACCAGACGGATCTATCGATGTTTATGGTAAAATTGCCAGCATAATTAATTTAATAGATGTTGGTAAAAAAATTAAATCTCCTATGCAAACTCCTGAACAAATAGAATATTTAAAAAAAATAATTCTTGAATATAATGCTGGCGCTGATGCTTATGGTAATATTATTGGCGTATATATAGATGCTGGATCTGGTGGTGGTGGAGTAAATATAGCAGATTATTTAATGCAAGATTTTACTACGCCAGACGGAATGACGCATCGTGGATTAATTGATAAAGAATATTCTGCAGAATATGTTAGAAAATTCCCTAATGCGGTTGATAAAGTTCATTTAATGTCTCCAAGTCAATATAAATCTATTATGTATGAGGCCATGATAGAATTATTAAATCAAGATAAAATTAGTTTCACTGCTCCATATGATAATAAGGGATATTTAACAGTGTTTGATGTTGATGAAGAATTATTATCTCAGGAAAAGAAAAAAATAGAAGAAAAATTAAAAAAGAAAAAATTAAACGACGAAGATTATAATGAAGCTTTACAAGAAGAATTAAAAAAAGCAGATTTGATAAAAACGAAGTCAATAAAATTGGATTGGCGTGATGAACTTGCGCTTGTAAACATTGATGCTTTAAAAGAGGAACTTGTAAATATTGTTCGTAAGAAAAGGGATACCGGCAGAGATTCTTTTGATCTAACTCCAGAAAAAGCAAATAAACTTCATGATGATAGGGCTTATACTTTATGTATGGCTTCCTATGCTCTTATGGAACTTAGAAGAAAACAAATACTCTTAAAAAATAAGAAAAAAACTGATTCAAAAAGTCTAATTGATAAATTACCAATACGAACAGCAAAAACAATAGGTAATTTTAATTAACTCATCTAACATGTTTAGAAGGAGACCCCGGTATTCGCAATGCGATTACCGGTTTTATTATTTTAATAAGGAGGATGCCAGATGGCAAATAATAATGGTGCTAATGGCACTTCACAAAAAACAGCGGAAGAAATAAGACAATGGTATGAACAACATAAAACTGCTATTGAAAAATATGAAAAGGCTCAAAGTTTAATTAATATTATTGATCCTTCAAAGAACGAGAATAGAACATATACGACATTTAGTAGAGAAACTTTTAGAACGTATATGCGAAATCCTGCCAATTATTACAAAAGATTAATTGAGCTTAGTAGGTTTTTATATACAAGATCCAATCCGTATAGAAAATTAATTAATTATAATGCATCTATGATTAATATAAATTATAGAAGTATTATACCTCTAATGGATCAAATGAAAGAAGTAAACGAAAAAAAAGTTTTAAAGGATTATTGGGAAACCTGTAAGCTTATGAATCGTTCTAATATGTCTTCTGAAATTATGAAGATGTTAATAATTGCATGGAGAGAAGATACTTCATTTGGGTGTTGGTATACAGATGATACTGGGGTATTTATTCTTCCGCTTTCATATGATTATTGTAAGGTGGATTCAATATATCCAGATGGCACATTGGGATTTGCATATGATATGTCATACTTTAACCAAAGACAGGATATTCTTGAGTTTTGGGGAGAGCCGTTTGTTTCGTTATATAAAGTTTATCAGCAAAATACAACGACAAATAGATGGCAACATTTTCCTGATGATAAGGCGTTTGTATTAAAAGTTAATATTGATGATCCTACTCTTCCGCTTCCACCATATTCTGGATTGTTGGATTCTGTAATAGCACTTGTTGATCTTGCTGATGTTCAGGATGTTAAAGATAGGGCGGCTATTTATAAAATGTTGAATTTTCAACTTGAAACAAATGGCGATGATGAACCAGACTCATTTACCGTAGATCCAGATACTGCAATTGATTATTTTAATAAGGCAGTTGAAAATCTTCCGGATTATGTATCTGCATTTTTAAGTCCTTTAAAGGTTACAGAAATATCGTTTCCTGAAACAGCCGCACAAGATATTAATTTGGTAGAAAACTCAACAAAGGCTTTATACAATTCTAGTGGTGGAGCACAAATTCTTAACTCTTCTACTATTTCAACAACAATTGGTTGGACTAGCGCATTAATAGCAGACGAACAATTTGGTTCTGCGATTTTGAGACCACAGGTTGAAAATAATATAAATCGTCTTATAGATGCAGAAAGAACAAATAGCTGCATCATAAAGCTCATGCCCGTGTCTCCATATACAAAAAATATGTATAAAGATTCTTTAAAAAATGATTTTACATATGGAGAACCTCTTAAATTAGCTCTTAATACGCTTAATGGGTATTCTGAATTAGAAACCGTTTCGATGGCAAAATTAGAAAAGATGTTAGATCTTAATAATTTGTTTGAGCCTCCAAAATCGTCGAATACTATGTCTAGTAGTATTGGAGATGAATCAGAGGTAGGACAAGGAAGACCAACGGTGTCAGATGATAAGATATCTGATGAGGGCGATGCTAGTAGAGATAAAGGATAAAAAGGATGAAGAAAAATTTTATAAAGACTCAAGATGAAAAAACATCTGAAGAATTAAGAAAATATTTTAATGAACTTCCAAAGCAAGGACAATTTTATGTTTTTGTAAATGATTCTACAGTAAAACATTTTGAAAAAACAGATAAAATTATTTATAGCGATAAAATGTTGTTTTAAAAGGAGGCATCATGAAAAAACGTTTATTAACGTTGGAAGATTTATATACATATTATTCTTCTAATACACGATCCTCTCATTTTAGTGCAAAAAACGATGGTGATAATATTGTTGTTCAGATTAATGGATCTTTAAAATTTGACAATAATGATGACTCAAATATTGAGGGTTTGTTGCCGGTTACGCTATATGCGTGTCATGATTTAGACAATATAAATGGTTCTTTTATTGAAAAAAAAGATATGGAAGATGCTCTTCCGTCGTTTTCTAATAGACCAATTTTAGGATTTATTCATATTGTTAATGGTCAACCAGAATTTTATGATCATCGTATGCATTTAGATGATGATGGTGAATTGGTTTATGATGAGGTTCCGGTAGGAATTGTATGTGAATCTTGTAATGCTCACTTAGAATACAACGAAGATTTAAAAAAAGATCAAGTAGTTGTAAATGGCTATATCTTTGAAGAATATAGTAAGGCCGCTGATATTCTTAGAAGAGAAGGCAAGTGTGACGTATCTGTTGAATTAAGTATTAGAGAACTTAGTTATGACGCAAAAGAAAAAAGATTGAATATTGAAAATTTCTATTTTTCTGGTGTTACTATTTTAGGAAAGCATCCAAATGGAGATCCTGTTAGACCGGGAATGACTGGTTCTAATATTAAATTAGCAGATTTTAAACAAAAAAATACTAATTCTATGTTTTCTCAAGAAAAATTAATAGAAATGTTAGAAAAGATATCTGAAAAACTTGATTCTATTTCTAACTTTACTATAAATAATACTACAAGGAAGGAGGACGACTTAGTGGACAATATTGAAAATATGGAAGTTACTGAAAATCTTGAAGTTGTGACAGAAGAAGCTTCTGATGAAGTAACAGAACCCACTACCGAAGGTGAAGTAACCGAAGTTAATGAAGAAGAAGTTACTGAGGATACTCCTGAAGAAGTAGTTGAGGAAGACGATGCAGAAGATCAACCTCAAGAAGAAGCTCCCGTAGAAGATTATTCTAAGACATTTTCTATTTCTCATGAAGATATTCGTTTCGCACTTTATCAGCTTTTGACTGATTATGAAGTTGCTGATAATGATTGGTATTTTATTACAAATGTTTATGACGACCATTTTGTATATGAAAACTTTACTGGCGAAACTGTATATGGTCAGAAATATACTGTTGTTGAAGATAATATAAGCTTTGATGGTGAACGCTATAATCTTCATAAGGAATTATTGACAGATGCTGAGTATGCTGAATTGTCTGCAATGAGAGCAAATTATGCAGAACTTGTTCAATATAAAGAGAACAACGAAAATACTATTGCTCACAATGAAAGAATGTCTGCTTTAGAAGGATATGATTCAATTAATGAAACAGATGAATATAAAGCTCTTGTTCAAGATATTGATAACTATTCTGTTGATGAAATTATAGAAAAAGCAGATTCAATTGTTGGTAAATATGCTAGACAAGGAATGCAATTTAGTTTTGACAATAATGTTGAATCGAAAGCAAAGATACTTTCAAATCCAAATCATAAAATAGCAAAAAATCAAAAGTCCTATTCTGGATTATTTGATTAAATTTAAAGAGAATAAAATCTCTGTTTTAAGTTTATAAGGAGGAAAAAAAATGGCACAGAGTATTTCTTTGGGCAATAAGCATGCCGTTGCTGGCAGCACGAGACTGGCTGCTACTACCGCTACTGGTGGCGAAGGCATCGTTGATCTTAAAATTACTTTAGATCTTGATAATGGTACTATTATTGGTAAGGGCGACCTTATTAAGGGTCAGGTGTATGCTATGGCAGCTCCGACTTCTTTTGGTGGCAAAATCCTTTCCGAAAAAGCCGCAAATGGTAATTTCTATGTAGAAGTTACTACGGCTTCTAACGCTTATCTTGTACTTACTGTTCCGGTTACTTATTACGATTATACTAGCGCAATGAAGGCTGAGAGCACGTTCTATAACAAGAATGGCGACATCGTTAGAGCTTATAAGCTTCATGTTGGCGATGTTTTTGAACTGTCGGCAGAAGGTTTTGATGGAACTCCTGCAACTGGTGCTACGGTTGCCGTTGATTCTACAACCTATCAGGTAGAAGTACAGTAATCTAGGAAAGGAGGAAAAAATAATAATGGCTAAAATGAATTTCACAAATTCTAACGTTGCAGCTATTTTTGAGAGAGATAATTGCACATTTGAAGCATTTACTGATCTTATGACTGATGTTGCAAGCGGAAAGAAAGTATATAATAAAGAAGGCGCTGAAGTTTCTACTGAAGACGCAAATAAGAAAATTCGTGAAATGATGTTTGAGGTTCTTGGCGTTGACGAGAATTCAAGCAAGAAAGAGATTCGTCAGGCTATCCGTCGTCATAAGGTTGATGTGTTTGAAATTATTGAGAACACTATCGAAAATATGATTGAGACCGGATGGGGCGAGAATCCGTTCTTCAACGAGTTTGTTGAAGTTAAGTCTGGTAACGCTGGTGATGCCAACGAGTTCTATGCAGAAGACAATGTAATTCTTACTGTTTCTGAACTTGCCGGAAATCATCACAATCTCTTCCGTCAGAGACTTGGCGAAGGTCAGACATTCCCTGTTAAGACATCTTGGTATGGTATTAAGATTTATGCTGAGTACGAGCGTTTTATGTCTGGTAATGTAGATTGGGCACAGTTTATTCAGAAGGTTTACGAAGCATTTGATAAGAAAGTAAATGCTATGGTATTTGCTTCTCTGGATGCAGCTGGTTCTTCTCTTCCTGCTGGTGGACAGTGGGTTAAGACTGGTCCGCTTTCTGACGCTACCAAGGATACGTTTATTGAGCTTATTGAGGATGTTCAGACCGCAAATGGCACAGATGTAGTTATTATGGGTACTCGTGCCGCTCTGTCTAAACTTACGAAGCTTGAGAACGTTAACTGGATTTCTGATGAAATGAAGGTTCAGCGTAATACGCTTGGTCGTGTTGGTTATTTTGAAGGCGTTAGACTTGTAGAGCTGTCTCAGGTATTTGCTGATAATGATACGACAACCAAGCTTATTTCTAATAATAAGCTTATGATCATGCCTGTTGCTGATAATAAGTTTATTAAGGTTTACAATGAAGGCGATGCTCAGGTTAAGGAAATTTCAGATGGTAATACAAATGTTGATAAGACAATTGAGTATGAATACCAGATGAAGATGGGTGTTGCTACTGTAATTGGTAGACTGTTTGGTATTTGGAATATCACTTCTACGAGTGGTGTATAATTATAAAAATTAATTTTGGGGTCGCATTTTGCGGCCCCAATATATGAATAAAAGGAGAAAATAGTCATGGCAGAAAGCATGCGAAAAAGAACTACAACTAAAACAAAAGAAACTACCGTACAAGAAAACACAACGCAGAAAAAAGAAGTCGTAAAAAAAGAAGTTGTTAAATCTTATAATCCGGGCGATGAAATTAATTGTTTTTCTATTACTGCTGGTGAATTAATTATGATTGGCAGAAAAACCGGAAATGTGTATAGATGGGCTAATTATGGAGATGTAACACAAGTTGAATATCAGGACTTAAAAGCAGAAAAATTAAATTCTAAGAGTGCATATATTTATAATCCTTTGTTTGTCATTGACAACGAGGAACTTCTTGCAACTAAGGATTTTGCTAATGTTGCTGAAGTATATAAGGATATTCTTACAATAGAAGACATTGATGATATTTTTAGTCTTGATACAATTTCATTTAGAAAAATGTTACAAAATTTACCTAAGGGATTTATTGAAACGGTAAAAAATGTTGCCGTAACTAAAATTCAAAATGGTAGCCTTGATAGCATTAATAAGATTAGAGCTATTGACGAAATTACTGGTACGGATTTGTTTAATGCATATTTGGATAAATAATAGGAGGCCGACATGACTTCTATTAGTTATGATGATATATTTGAATTTTTTTTGGGTTATATAAATGATTATAGTATTATTTCCATGAATAAAAATGATGCATATGAAATATTTACCGAACTTTTACATAAAACTGTTGCTAAACCATATGTTAGGAAATTGTTTGTTTCTATAACATTGAATGACAATAGAGAAATTTTAAGCTATCAACTTAAAATTCAATCGGACAATGATTTTGTAATTGATGTTTTAGCAAAAGGAATGGTTGTAGAGTGGTTACAAAAACAAATTAAATCACCGGATCATTTGCATCAATTTTTTGGAGGCAAAGAGCAAAAATGGTTTAGTCAAGCAACGCATCTTGCTGAATTAAGAGGATTATTAAAAGATGCAAAGGGAGAATTTCGCCGCTTGATTAATAGCTATACATACATTAATAATTCTTATCTTGGAGAATCTAGTGAAACATAAATACGGTTGGGATTTTACAAAAGAACAAATATCGGATGCCAAGACAGATATTCGTGGAAAAATATTCTTTTTATTATTATGTGTTGACCCAAAAACAAAATCTGAATATCAAAATATAGATGTTGAGACGGCTTTTGATTCATTATTACGCAATTTAGATGGATATAACAAATTATTTGATTGTCCTGTCGAAGTTGTTAGAACTATGTGTTTGCTTGAAGCCGCTCTTAATGAATATAAAAAACCTGACTTCCAGTTTAGTATTTATAGAAAATTAGTTCTTGATGCAGGAAGTGAGGTTCTAAAGATAAAGGAGGTAAAATAAAATGCCTTCTTTTGATTTTTATAAACGTGTACTTGGTAATAAAACCGGAGGACAGATAAGAAAAGAACAGTCTGACTTTATTATGGATTTTACATGGGACGAAGATATACAGGCTAAAAAAGCTTATATATATGATTATTATCATGATGATGAAAAATTAAAATTAACACATCTTAATTCGCCTCAATCCAAAACTAAGACTAAGGTTGATATTAAATTTATTATAAATTCTTATAATAGTGAAAACAAAGACGAAGTTGGATATCATATTCAATTTCGTCCAAATTTTAAGTGTCCAATAGGTTATTATGAAGATTATATTGATAAATATGGATCTGAGTTTCCAATTGGATTATATATAGATATTCCAGACGAACAAGGTATTTATAGAAAATGGATTATTACAGAATATGCAAATACGTTTGGTTTGCAATTTCCAACATGGTATATTCTTCCTTGTGATTATTTATTTCAATGGGTTTATGACGGAAAAAAATATCAAATGTGTGGAGTTGGAAGAAGTCAAAATTCTTATAATTCTGGTATATGGACAGATTATAAAATTACGACAGTAGAAAACCAAAGAAAATGCATATTACCAATGAATCCTGTTTCTGAAACATTATTTTATAATCAACGCATTATTCTTTCTGCTCCAATTAGAGAGCCTATTTGCTGGAAAATAACAAAAGTGGAACAAATATCTCCAAAGGGCATTAATAATTTAACTTTTGCACAAGATATTTATTCTCAACATAAAGATGCGTTTGAATATGAAGATGGTGAAATATCAACAACTTATCATTCTGACAAGATAATAATTGGAATGTATGCAGATTATTTTTCTTCAACCGTTGAACCGGTTGATCAAGATAATACAGATATACCAAGTACAATATATTCTGTAATTACATGTTCTGGTATTAAACCGGAAATTAAAACAGGTGGATCATATAAAAAATTTACTGTTACCTTTTATAATGGTGAAACAATTATACCGTTTCAAAATGGACAATGGCAGTTTTATGTAGACGGAGAATTTGCGGAAGTTATTACATCAAAAACTGGATTAGACGAAAATCAAATAAAGGTAAAATTAAATAGTGATTCTCCATATGTTGGTAAAAATTTAATAGTTAAATATGTTTCTAATGACGGTATCATTTCTGATTTAGAAGTTGCTGTTATTGCTTTATAAGGAGGTAATTATGAGTTGGACTAAAAAAGATCGACAAAAATTACTTGACTTTAAAAAAAATTATGACAGCGATGATATCCGTATTAAAGAAAAGATAAAACAGCTTTTGCTGGATAATCGCTATATCATTCATGTATTAAATAATAAAGAGCTTGAAGAAAATGATTGTGAACCAGATGAGTATTTTGGAATAAATATACTTCCTTACTATTTGGTTACACCAACTCAAACAAATGTTGAAAATTTTATTTGTTTTGAAATAAGTTATAATGAAGCATCTAGTTTCAGATATAATAAATCTCACTCATCTTTAAATTCAACAGTTAAAAATTTAAATATTGTATTTTATATATTGTGTGAGCAAAAAAATATAATAGACAAAGAAACTGGGATTGCTCGTCATGATCTTCTTGCTGCTTTATTACAAGATCAATTTAATTGGACTAATTATTTTGGATCAAAAATAATGCTGGTTTCAGATGAACCTAGTGTTGTTGATAATAATTATGCCTGTCGTGTTTTAACGTTTGAACAAACAACAGATAATAATATTGTAAAGACAGGAGAAAATGGTCCAAGACTTGCTAATAAGGACGTGGTTTATTGAGTCAGGAAATATTAGAAGGTCAAAAAATAGAGCTTAAAAGAAAAAAAAGATATGAAGAAATTGAATTTGATAAACTTCAGCTTTATTTCGGAGAGCCTTATGTTATAGATCTTCCAAATGCAGTTGGATCAATAACGCTATATCAACCAAGTCTTGGAGAAATAATTGAAATTGGTGAAAAAAAATTTTATAGTTCATTAAATATATTTATTACAAATACAACAGAATATCGTTTGCCATTATGGGAAAACGATATTGACTGGAATGATTTAAGCGATTTTAATTTATTTTGTATGCTTTATTCAGGCATTGATGATGATGTTGCTAAAATACTTTTTCATAATATTCAATTTTCAAATTTTCAGTTATATAATAATGCAGATAAAAATGTTGTTTTATATTCTGAACAAGATGATATTGAAATAAATGAAGATGTATATCAACATATCCATCAGTATCTTCAACATGCGTTTAATATGTTTCCTGAAGAAAAAATCACCAAAGACGAAAACCTTAAAAAGATGTTTATACAGAAAGATAGGAACGAATTGAAAAATAAAGAAAAATCCAAAAAAAAAGATGGGAATTCTATTCAGCCGTTAATATCTGCTTGTGTAAATCATCCGGGTTTTAAATATAAACTTCGTGAAATGAAAGAATTGGGTATATATGAATTTTTCGATAGCGTAAAAAGATTACAAATATATGAAAATTCAACTGCAATTATGAAGGGAATGTATAGTGGTTTTGTTGATGGATCTCATATTAAACCAGAAGATTATAACTTTATGAAGGAAATATAAGATATATATAATATATATCTTTAATTTTTTAAGGAGGTAAAAACATGGCTTTTAAGCTGGGTAATTTTAACATTGATGAAATTATTTACGGTGTAGCTGAGAACTTTGATGGCGAGATTTTATATTCTCTTGACCAGCTTTCTTCTGCTTCCATCGAAGTTACATCTGAGAGTACCGATGTTACTGATAAAAATGGTAACGTAGTTCGTACTATTTACAAATCAAAACAGGGTACTTTTAGTGCTACGAATGCTTTCCTGCATCCTCAGATTATGAATGCCGCTTCTGGCTCTGCAATCGTTGATGCTTCTAGTACGGCTCCGGTTGATATGCCTAAGGTAGTTGTTTATGCTGCAGAGGCTGTTCCGACAGCTAAGACGCTTGCTGACATTAAGGCTTCTACTGTTCCTGAGGTAATTGGTATTTTTGGTGCTGGTGCTAACTCTAAGAGACTTACGTCTATTACGACTGGTACTCCTTCGTTTGATACCGCTACTAATACCGGTACGTTCTTATGGGATTCCACACTGGGCAAGATTACTCTTCCTGCTTCTGGCGATAATAAGCCGCTTAACTATCTTGTTAAGTTTGACAGAAGTGTTGAGTCTGGTATGAAGCTGTCTAATAGTGTTAACAGCTTCCCGGCAACTGTTGCTCTTACTCTGTATTGTTCTTATGTAGATCCTTGTGATGACGATCTTCGTGCTTGCTACGTTGTTCTTCCGTCATTCCAAGCTTCTCCTGAGACGACCATTTCTCTGAGTGCAGACGAGCAGGAAATGGACTTCAACGGTTCTATTCAGGTTGACTATTGTGCAACTGATCCGGTTCTGTATTACATTTATCTTCCCGATGAAGATGCTGTTAAGACAGGCGTATAATAATTAGATCATTTCTTAAAATCAAATAAGGTGGTATGAGGGCGTATCATGCGCCCTCCTCTTCCACCCCAAATTATAATTTATTATGTAATAATTTATCTAAAATTGAAAATAATAGGAAGATTATTCCTTTTAATATATATGTAAATAATATTAGTAATTTATTGGAGGTAATTACAAATGGCAAACCATGAAAGAAAATGTGTGATTTGTGGCAAAGAATATAGATATTGTCCTAGATGTTCTGAATATAAAAACATGGAAAGATGGCATATTAATTATTGTTCAGAAAAATGTAAGGATATTTTCAATGTATTAAATCCGTATGCTTTTAAACATATTGATTTAGAAACAGCAAAAGAAAAACTTGAAAAGATTAATGTTAATAAAGACACCGCGCTTTTCGGTGAATATAATAGTATTCTTAATGAAATTTACGGCAGAAATAAGAAGCCTGAAAGAAATGAACCAAAAAAGGTTGAATTTAAGAAAAAAGAAAAAGAAATTGTGAAAGAAGATTAATGATAATATCGGGGTATACGAGATTTCACAATTTCGTATGCCCCTTTTTTCGAAAAACAGGAGAATAATAATGGATAATGAATTTTATAGGTTTAGCACCGTTACGGGAAAAAGTTATGATGTTTTTAAAACTGTAAAAATATTAAACATCAAACAATCCGCCGCATATATGGATAACGATATTTTTCCTGTTGATATAAGAGTAAGTCAAGATAAAAATGGTCAAAGATGTCTTATTTTTTATTTTGATAAAGAAGAGTCTAAAGAAGTTTATGACAAATGGTGCAATTATGAATTATAGAGGTAAATAAAATGATATATATGGATAATGCTGCATCAACTGAGATTTCAGAAAACGTTAAAAAGGTATTATTAAATACATTAGATAATTTTGGTAATCCGTCTTCTATTCATAAATACGGAGAAGATGCTGCTCGTATAATTATGAAAACTTCTGATATTATTGCGGATTCAATATTTTGTTCTCCGGATGAAATTTATTATACTAGTGGAGCAACAATGGGCAATAGTGTATTTATTCAAGGGTTTTTAAGAGAACATAATCGTGCTAAATTTATAACCTCTACAATAGAACATAATGATATTATGAGTTTGGCTGAGTATTTAAAAGATTCAGGAATCGATGTATATTATGTGCCAGTAGATAAGAAAGGGCGGCTTAATACAACATATTTAGAAAGACTGCTTAATACTCTTAACGGACATACAGTTATCTGCTCTTTTCAATGGGCAAATAGTGAATGCGGTGTAATACAAGATATGTTAAAAATAAGCAATATTATTCATAGTCATAAAAATATGTATTTACATACAGACGCAACACAATATTTTCCATATTATAGAATTAATGTTAATAGAATAAAAATAGATGCATTAACAATGTCTGGACAAAAAATTAATTGTATTAAAGGAACTGGATTTTTATATATAAACAAACTTGTAAAAATTAAACCAATTATATTCGGAGAGCAAGGAATTATAGGTGGAACAGAAAACGTTATTGGTATTGCTTGTTTAGGTGAAGCAATAAAAAATATCGACTATAAAATAACTTCGTTAGAGGCTACAAGAAATATATTTATTGATAAAATAGGAAAAGAAAACATTATAGGAGATTTAATAAATAGAACACCAAATAATATTTATACCATAACTAAAAAAGATGGTGAGTCAATGGTTATTTTTTTAAATGAATTTGGTATTCTTGCATCTGCTGGATCTGCATGCTCTTCTATTAGCAAAGAGCCATCTCATGTGATGATTGCGATGGGATATGATGAAAAAACTGCAAATAGTTGTGTTAGATTTTCTATATCTCACAAAACAACAATTAAAGAAGTTGATTATGTTGTTGATGTGTTTAAAAAATTAAACTCGATTTAAAGGAGATTGATATGGATAAATTATTGTCCATTATTATTCCTTATTACAATACAAAAAAATATACAGATCAATTATTAGATTGTTTAAATAAACAAATTACTGATGAAACAGAAGTTATATTAGTAGACGATGGTAGTAAGGAAAAATATAAAACTGATTATAAATGGTGTAAAATAATTAGACAAGAAAACGGAGGAGCTTCAAAGGCAAGAAACACCGGTATTGATAATGTTAAAGGAAAATATCTTGCCTTTATTGATTCTGATGATTTGGTCGCTGATAATTATATATTTTCTATAATTAATAAAATAAAAAGCGAAAAATTTGATTATTGTTATTTAAGTTGGAAAACATTAGATAATATTAGTGGAGGATTTAATTGTGAAGTTAAGCTTAATTCAATTAATGATAAATTTCCTCCGTTTAATTTATGTTGTTGGAATAGAATATATCTATTTGATTTAGTAAAAAATATTCGTTTTCCAGAGAATAAGCTTATTGCAGAAGACGCAGATTATATCAGACAAGCCGAAAGTGTTTGTAAAAAGAAATCTTTTATAGGCGATTTTATGTATTATTATAGATCTGATACGCCTAATTCTTTAACAAAACGCTTTGCGTCCGGAGAATTATATACTCAACGCGCCGTAATAAATTATAATAAAATTACAAAGGATATGACTTGGTTAATTGATCAGGCTAAAAAATTAAACGAAGTTGGAGAAGTTATAATAATGACAAATTATAACGAAATTCCTGAATTAAATCAGTATGCAATGGTAACAACCCCTATGGAAATAAGCGGAACTTCGTTTTATGGTGAACCAAGTATGCTTTTCAAAAAGATTAATTTGCCAATAAAAACACAAGTTGTTATTTGGACTGATTATGCCTATGTTATTGGCGGAATGGAAACATTTATATATAATTTTTGCGTAAATATGTGTAAAGATTATGATATTATTGTTCTTTATAATCACATGGGAGAAGAACAAAAAAATAGATTAAGGCCATATGTTCAAGTTGTTAAACATAATCCAAAAACACATATTATATGCGATACTTTAATAGTTAATAAAATTACAGATATGTCTCCTGCTAATGTTGAGTTTCAGCAAAAAATACAAATGGTTCATGTGTGCAAAATGATGCCAGATTGGAAAATACCAACAGATTATAATAAATTGGTATGTGTTTCTGATGTTGTTGGTAAATCTTTTAATATTGCAGATTATAATGTTATTCATAATTTAACAAGAAAACAAGAGGCACAGAAGGTATTGCGATTAATATCTGCAACAAGATTTACTTTTGAAAAGGGCGGAGAAAGAATTAAGATTTTAGCAAGACTTCTCAATAAAAATAATATCCCTTTTGTATGGTCAATATTTAGCGACGAAAAACTAGACGAAGATATTGATGGTATTATTTATATGAAGCCAACTCTTAACTTAGCAAATTACATTGCAGATTGTGATTACTTAGTACAATTGAGCGACCAAGAAGCGTTTGGATATTCCATAGTTGAAGCGCTTGAACTTGGTACTCCCGTTATTACAACTCCAATTCCTGTTTTAAATGAGCTTGGAATTAAAGACGGGGTTCATGGTATTTTTGTTCCGTTTGATATGAATGATATTGATGTTAATAAAATATATAATAGTAAGTTTAATTTCAAATATTCTAATAATAATGAATCAATAAAAAAACAGTGGAAAAAAATATTAGGAAATACAAAGCCAAAAGGTGATTATGTTTATGTTCCGGGAGAAATTGTAACAGTAAAAGCAATACAATCATATTTTAGTTATGCTTTAAATAGGCAAGTTGATATTGGAGAGATATTAGAAACAACACGAGAACGAGCCGAGGTTGTTATAAATGCAAATGTTTGCGAAGCAATATAGGAGGTACTCTCCTATTTTTTTTGGAGTAAAAGGACATGAAAACAAGACTTTGTAGCTTTGATACATCAACTAATGCGTCTGGAGTTGCCACGTTTGATAATGGATTATTAGTTGATTATCAATTGTTTGATTTTAGTAAAAACAAAGACACCGAAAGCCGTATTAATCAAATGGGAAAAGCGTTGCTGCAATATTTAAAAAAACAAAAGCCGGACATAATATGGATTGAGCATCCACAAGGAAATGGAAGAAATGTAAGCATGGTTGGAAAATTATGCGAAATAATAGGAATTGTCCGTGCGTATGCAATAGAGAAAAAAATTGATTTTCACGAATTAATGCCGTCTGAATGGAGAAAGTATTGCGGAATTAAACAAGGATCTAAAAACAGAAATGAGCTTAAGCAATTAAGTATTAACTATGTTAAGGAAAATCTTGGCATTGATGTTAATAATGATGTTGCAGACGCTATATCTATTGGTTATGGTGTAATTAATTATTATAATGAATTAAAAGAGGTAAATGATGGATAGAGGAAATGTATATAATCGAATATATACTCCGCAAAAATGGGAAATGGTCAATAAAGAAAACAAGATAATTATTGATGATTTTTTAACTGAGTATAAACAACAAAAAAAATCCGAAGCCACCATTAAACAATATTTTAATGATTTAAGAATAGTTGCTATTAAAATATTAGAGGATTTTGATAATAAAAGTTTTTTAGAAATGACAAAAAAGGATTTTCGTAAGCTTAATCTTAGTTTTGATGATATGGATCTGAGTCCAGCAAGATGCAATAGAATTCATTCTGCTGTAAATTCAATGTTAACATTTGTAGAAGATGACGATGATTATGATTATGAAATAAATACATCAAAAAAAGTAAAGGGTGTTCCAAATGTTAGAGTAAAAACAAATGAAGATGATTTTTTCTTTACTTTTGATGAGTTTATACAGGTAAGAAATAAACTTGTTGAGCAGAACGATTTACAAAATGCCGTATTGTGGTCTTTAGCATTTGATTCTGCTGGTAGACGTAATGAAGTTTATCAAGTTAATAAACACGGCTTACTTGATGGCAATAAAACAAATATTGTAACAGGAAAACGTGGTAAAAAATTTCCGCTTGTATATTTAAACGATACAAAAGAACTTATTAGACAATATTTGGAGCAGCGTGGAAATGACGACATAGATTCATTGTGGATAGTTGGAACTGGCGATAATAAAAGACAAGCAACAAAAGGTGCTTTATACGATAGAATAGTTGGAAAAATTAATAATATTCTTTCAGAAATTAGGGGTGAGGAAACAAAAATATTCTTTCACTCTATTCGTCATTCTAGAATTGAATGTTTACAGCAAGGAACAGACAATAGATTAAAAGACGAGAATGGGAATAATAGGAAATATCCAATTGAACAAATTCAGGTTATGGCACATCATAGTGATCTGTCTACTACTGCTGGCTATTTAAAAAATCATGACGAAGATACTATTAATGAAATGTTTGGATTTTAAAGGAGAAAAAGGATATGACTGCAGAACAATTTATTAACAATTATAATACTGCCGCAGATAAAAATAAATTTTTATCTGATTGTATAACAACAAAATATGTTAAATATACAGAAAAAGTCGCTGATTGTAGAAAAATTGTAAATATTACTTTTGAAATAATGGGCGATAAAAAATTTTGTGTTGATAGTCCGGCACAATTTGTCATTTTTGTAATGAATTTAATTTATCGATATACAGACATTGATAGATCTGAAATGGTTGTTGCTGATTTTGAATCTCTTGATGAAATTAATCTTGTTAATGAAATCTTAGAAAAAATACCGGAAAGAGAGTTATCTTCATATAATACAATACTAAATATGTGTAAAGACGATTATATTTCTAATAATAGAGATTTAGTAAGTTTTCTTGAAACAAAAATAGATTCTATGTCGGCTTCTATAAATGCAATTTTAGAAGCAGCCGATATAGCAATAAAAGATTTAAATGATAAAACAGAATAATTTATGAGTGGGAGAAACACTCTCCCACTCTTCTTTTTTTGTATATATTTTTAAATATATTTTATTAATAAAGTGTTTTTAAAAATATTTATAAGATGATTTGAATTTTATATGTTTTATCATTTATTTTTGAAATCTCGACAATATCATTGTCCTTATATTTATAAAGTGTTTTTGTCCAATATGGGCATAAAAATATGGCAATTTTTATATAATTATTATTTTGATCATATAATTGAATTGATGTTTTTTGATTTAATTTTTCTATAAAATTTATTAATTTCATGGGTATTGAATTATGAAAAAAAAATGTAGTGTTAATATATCACAACAATTATATAACGATTTAAAGAATTATACAAGTGTCGTAATAAAAGACACGGCGCAAACAGTAAAAGACGAATTAGTATTTGCTACTAGGGTTGCAATCACTATGTTTTATGCCGATTATAGACCGCTATATTATAGTAGACATTATTTTAATTTTGAAAATTATTCTTATAGTCCTTATTATAAAAATCCGCACAATACAATAATTAGAGGGGGCGTTGTTATTTCATATGAAAAAATGAAAGATATATACGAACAGCCTCTTGAGTATGTTTTTTCAAATGTTATGTTTGGCGGAATTCATGGTGACTATTCGTTGGTACATAAAAAATTACAACCGTCTCCAGTTGAAAGAATATATAAAAAAAGAGATGAGATAATAAGCAATATTAATAAATATATAAATAATTCGCAACAAAAAGCAATTAGCTTAGTCTATAAAACATTTGTTGCTTTTTAATTTGGAGGAATATATATGGCAGATCATGGCGTTATAATTGACGTTGGTTTTCAACCAGACATAAAAGGTTTTATATCTCAAATTGAACAAGAATTTAAAAAAATAAATTACGACGATATTATAGGTCTTTCGGATTCTTTTGATAAACAGAAAAAAGAAGTAGAAAAAAAAATCAAAGAATTGTCTGATAATATCGACGAAGCAATTAATGGTAAAATTGGACAAGAACCGTTAAAGCAGATTTCTGAGCTTAAAAGCGCAGTTAATGAGTTATCTAAAGGTTTTTCTGTTTTAGTTAAAGCATTACCAGAAGATCAGGCAAAAGCTTTGGCTTCACAATTTGGCAATGTTACAAATTCCGTAAATGATATGAATACGGTATTAAATGAAACAGTAGATGCTATTGATAGCCTGTCTAATAAATCTAAAAATGTTTCTATATCTCCTATTAATGCAAAATCTTTAAATAATCTCAAAGAGGCGTATAGGGTATTAGAAAATGCATTAAAATTAAAAGATCAACTTGAAAAACCAGCAAAGAAATCTGGAAATAAACCGTATGATATTTTTGATTTTGATGAAGGCACCTTAACTCAGAAATTTAATGATATTTATGCTCATATTAAGAATTTAAATAAAGAAATTCAAGATAGGGGCGGAATTGAAATTATAAAAGAAGAAAATATTGAAGAGGCAGATAATTATAGAGTTAAATTATTAAATGCTTTTTCTGAAATATCAAGAGTTGTAAAATCAATGCAAGACGTTGGCGCTGACTTTACTTTTGGCGGAAAGGGTCTTGATGATTTATATAAGCACTTTACAGGACAATTTGATAAAATTTCAAGACAAATAGAAAAAAGAGTTTCGTCAATTAGAGAACAGTTTGTCCTTGCCGGAGGCGATGCTGCAGAATTAGATGATATATTTACTAAATCTGTTGATAAGCAAAATAGAGAGCGCATAAGCGTTGGATTAAAACTAGGATCTAAAAAAGAAGTTGAAGAACAGGTATCAAAATTAATTTCTGATTTAAATACTAAATTTGAAGATCAGCCTATTGAACTTCATGTTAAGCTTCTTTCTTCTGTTAGAAGTAAGGCTACGAATGAATTATTACAACAAATTCGTTCTGAGATAAAGAATATTGGTAATGAAGAAGTCAGTGATGAATTAAATAAACTTTTAGATAAAGCAAACACGCAATTAGATAATGCGTTTTTGATTAATGTAAATGTAGCAACAGAAAGAGCGACTGCTGCAATAAAAAAGTTTATAGATGATTCTAAGGATATACTTGAAAATAAAGAAAGATTACAAATAACACCGGAATTATTATTATCATCTGAAGAAATCGAAAGTTATCAAAAGAAATTAAATGATGCTGGATTTAAGATTGATCTGAATGATTTTACAAAAGCGTTATCTGAATTTAAGGCAATATTTGAAAATGATGATTCTAAATTATTAACAAATTTTGCAGAATTGAATAAAGCATCGCAAGAAATAAAAAAAATAATTGATAGTATTTCTAAAGGTAAGATTACTTTTAAATCTCCAATAATTAAAGAAGGATTAGTGGATTCTTTAGAAATATCTGATGAAGATAAAGAAAAAATAAAAAGTAAAATTAATGATATATCGACTTCAATTAAAGATATGTTTTCAATTGGGGCGATTGATGAATGGTCAAATTATTTTATTACTAAACTAAGAGATGTTTTTGGTGAACTTCAATCTTTAATTGGCGGTCAAAATAACTCTCTTGTTGATCAATTGAAAGATTATGTTATGGCTGATACCATAATGTCAAGAGATCAAGAAAAAGAAATATTCGAAAGAGTCGGCGCTATTGATGCCAATGGGAAAATACACGGATTTGGAACATATGACGGAACAGACAAATCGTCGTATGCCGGAGATATTTTAGATGAATTAGAAAAAAGAGGTATAACACCAAAAACACTTATTCATACACATGGCAGAGACGGACTTTCTGAATTATCTCTTCCATTTGATTCTTTAAGAGATTTTGAATCAGATCTTAAATCATCTTTTCTAGCGTTAGAAGCTGGAATAGAAAATGAGATAGTTTTGGGATTAAAAGACATTACTGTTTTTAATGCAAAGGAGTTTTTTGATTCTAATAAGGGTATAGATTTTTCTGATAAAGATGTTTTAAATGATATATATGAAGCTCAACAAAGAGTTATTAATGAAATAAATGAAAATTTAGAACAATATAGAGATGAATTTATAAAAATATACGGAGAAGAATCTTTAAATGATAGAAATTTAGAACTTTTTGCGTATAGAAAAGAAATTCCTCGTATATTTGATGAAGCATTATCTAATAGAGGATATGCGGGTAATATTTCAAAATATCTTCAAACTATGTCTCTTGAAGATTTTAGAGAAAAAAACCCGTTAAAATTAAACGAAAACGCATTAGACTCTTTATTTAGTACAACAAAATTACAAAATGTATTAGATATTTTAGATCAAATAACTGAAAGAATTAATTCAATTAAAACCGCAAATAAAGAAGGTAATTTTAACAATATGTTTAATTTAAACATTAATGTTGATCAAATATCTTCTTTAATGGAGCAATTACAAACGTTAATTGAATTACTTCAGGAGATACCAAATTATTTTAATAACGCTTTTTCAAGTTCAAGTGTCCAAAAAGCAATAGATCCGCTTGAGGCAGAAAAAGCAAAAATACAAAAAGAAATTGACGAAATCAATGAAGAAATATCAAGATTAGAAGGCAAAAATATTTCGTTTAATAAGCGTACATCTGAATCATCATTAAGTGATTTAAATTCAAAAATGCAAAAAAGCAATGTGGAGTACGCTGGAGTTATAGATATTAAAAATGGTAAAATATATAGCGTTGTTGAGGGTGTAACAAATGGTATTACCGGAGAACAACAAAAAAATATTTTACAAAAAACCGGGGCAACCAGTTTTTTCCATACGCATCCTGAAGATACTGCTGCTTTTGATTTTGATGATATTAGAGCTGCGGCAAAACAGATGGAAGAATTTGGCGTAAATATACAGTCAATAATATCTTTAAATGATATAGCAACATTAGATTTGTCGCAATTCTCTCCTACCGATTTAATTAACATTTCTAAAAAAATGGAAGAAATGAGCGGAAAATGGTATGGAGATATTTATGCAATAGATGATGATCTTGCTATAATAGACAATTTTTATAGTGATTTTGATGGATCTATAGAAAAGATAGCAAAATTAGTATCAGATTCTAGCAATTTATCACTTGAAAACGCAGAAAAAATAGTTAGAGAAAAATTCAATTTTGACCCCGAATCATTTAATGGATTTAAAGACGATGAATCTATTCAGGAAATAGCCTATAAATCAATTATAGATTGCTTTAATGAGTTAGAAAAAATAATTCAATCGAATGGTAATGTCGAGATTTCTTTTATTCAAAGATCTATACAAGATTATCAAGAAAGAATATTAAAAGAGATTATTTCTTCGATGTTTCCGGATATTGATATTAGCTCTATTTTTACAAAACAATCAATTGAAGATTTTGCTAATAAAAATTCTATAAATTTTTATAAAAATCCAGATAGTAGAAAAGATACTCTAAAAAAGGATATTGAAAAAGAAAAAGAAAATATTAAAAAAGCAAAAGACGCAGAAAAAGCTCATAGTGAAAATTTAAAGGAAATTGCTGAATTTATAGAAAAAAATAAAGGCGAAATAGAAAAAGATCCATCGTTAGCAAGAGCCGTAAAAAGCTCCCAAAGAAAAGAAATAATTGACAAAAATCGTGCTCGTAAATCTCAAAAGGGTAGCAGAGAACAAATTAATTTAGATAAAAAATATATATCTGAAGAAGATGAAAAAGAAAAAAAACAAACAAAAAAGGTCTCTGCCAGAGCAAAAAAACAATCAGATAAACAGGTTGATGATCTTAAGAGGCGCAAAAAGGAATTAGAGCAAGATCTTGGCGTTTTAAATATGCCAAAATTAATTGACGAAAATGAGCCTCAAACAGAAAAAACGATAGATGATTTAAAACTTGAGTTAGAAGAACGAAAGAAAATATTAGATATATTAAAAAAGTCAAAAGAAGAAAAAGAAAATAATGAGGATAATACAGAAAATAAATATATTGGTAAGACAAAAGAAGAGCTTCAGGAATGTTTAGAAACGGAACAACGATGGCTTGAAAGATGTAAAGAGGGTTCTGATGCATATAATAGGCGCAAAAAGAACATAGAAGACATTAATTCGTTGTTGTCTAAACAAACAAATAACAAAAGCCAAATAAGTCCTGAAAATATTGAAAAGGCAAGAAATTTACTTGCGGTAATTAGAAAGCAATATGGTGAATTACAATTAACAAAATCTGGTAAGTTTTCAGAAACGGCAGAAGGAAAAGCCGCATTAGACGATATTGCAACCAATATATATAAATATAGTAAACTGATTGGTAAAGATGGACAAGAAATTAATAATTTTAATAAAATTTTAGGAGATAATATATCTGATAAAAACAACGAGGTTTTATTAAAATATTATCAAAATGCTATCGACAGAGCAAAAGAAGTACAAGAATTAGCAAATAATATTTCTAACGAGTCCGGCAATACCGCAAAAGGAAAAGGCACAAAATCCGAAAATGCTTTTAATAATTTGCCAGTTCTTATTGATGAGGCAGATAAACAAGAAGAAATTTCTGAGTCTGCAAAAGAAACAGAACAAAGCGTTTTGGCTGAGGCAAATTCAATAGAAAAAGTTGAAAAGATTGCAAAAGCTGCAGCAAAAAGTAAAGACGAATTTAGAAAAGCAAACGAAAATGTTGCAGATTCGGCAAAAGAAACAGAAGAAAATGTTAACGCCGAAGCAAAGGCGATGAACGAAATTGCCAAAATAGATTCTATTGATAAACAATCAAATGAATTTAAAGAAGCTTCTAAAATGGCCCACGAATATTTTGATGAATTGGGCGATATTGCAACAATTACAAAAACGGTAGGGACATATAATACATATAATAAAGACAAGAGTGCATATGAACAACGGCAAAGAATATCATATAGAGTTACAGATGTAGATGGTAATTCCAGAACGTTTACTCCGCAAGGAGAATTAATTGGATCTAAAGATACGATTAATGCAAAAAAAGCATATGATGATTTGCTTGTTGCAATGCAAGAATGTTATGAAGAGCAATTAAAGCTTCAAACAAATAAAGGCGACGCTGTTACAGAAAATAAATTATTAGAAGCTCGTCAGAAATATGCAGATGCCGAACAAAAAATCAACGAATTAAGAGATCGTGGTCTTGCTATATCTGAAAAAGAAATTCAGATTAATCAAAAGGCAGAAGCTTATAATACTGCTTTATTAGAAAACGTTGAAAAATATAACAATGAAAATCTTAGTTATATTTCAAATATGATTAATAAAGCAGAAGAAATGCTAAATAGTCAGAAATATAATAATAATAATAATTTCACGAAAGATCTTTCTGAATTAATTGATGAGGCTAAAAACGTAGATCCCAATGATATTGAACGTATTAAGCAACTAAGCAACGAATTAAAAAATTTAATGTCTTCTGACAAAGCAAAATCTGCAAGTAATAATTTAATTAATAAATTAACGCAGATTAGAGGAAATATTTCAAAAACGCTTAGTTCCAATACAAAAATGGGCAAAGATCTTCGTGCAGAATTTGAATCGCTTGCTGAAATAATTAATAAGATGACAAGCGGTAAAATTAATTTTCATGTTTCTGATGTACAAGGAATTATAAAAAAATACGAAGAATTGAAAGGCGTAATGAATGATACCGGACAAACCGGTGCTTCAATATGGCAGAAAATCGGAAATCGTATTACAGATGTAAATACAAAATTTATTGCACAATATTTATCCATTAGAGATTTATTAAGATATATTAGAGAAGGCTTTGAAGCGATCAGAGAACTTGATACTGCTCTTGTTGATCTTAGAAAAACAACAACTATGACTGCAGGTGATTTGGAACAATTTTATGGTATTTCAAATGATATTGCACGAAATATGGGTGTTACAACTTCTGAAATTATACAACAGGCGGCAAACTGGTCTAGATTAGGATATTCTTCCAAAGAAGCAGCTGCGTCAATGGCAGAACTTAGTTCTCAATTCGCTGCTATTTCTCCGGGGATGGACGTTAATACCGCAACAGATGGACTTGTAAGTGCAATGAAAGCATTTCATGTTGAGGTTGATTCTGTTGAAGAAGATTTGATGGATCCAATTAATAGACTTGGTAATACTATGGCAACAACAAATGAAGAGATTGTTCAAATGCTTGAACGCTCTTCTGCTGCTATGTATGAGGCAAACAACTCTATTAATGAAACGCTTGCATTAGAAAGTGCTGCTGTTCAGATTACAAGAAACGCAGAAACAACTGGTACTGCGTTTAGAACAATAGCAATGAGAATTCGCGGTCTTGACGAGGAAACCGAGGAGCTTTCAGAAGATTTTGAGAATATTGCTGGAGATATTGCAGAATTTACAAAGACTGCAAGTAAACCCGGCGGAATAAGTTTATTTACAGATGCAAGTAAAACAACATATAAGAGTACATATCAATTATTAAAAGATATAAGCGAAGTATATGACGATTTAACAGACAAACAACAAGCAAGCCTTCTTGAGAAACTTGCTGGAAAACGCGGCGGTCAAGTATTGGCTGGTATTATTGGCAACTTTTCAGAAGTAGAACGAGCAATGGATGAACTTGAAAAATCTGCTGGCTCTGCTGATAAAGAAATGGAAATTATCAGAGATTCTTTTGATTATAAACTTAATGATATTAAAGAATCTTGGGTTGGATTTTTACAAGATCTTTTAGGACGCAAAGAAATAAAAGATTTTCTCGATGCTTTATTAAATGGATCTGAAAGTTTACAAAAAACATTAACAACTCTTACTCCAATAATCACCGTAATTGTAAATGCTTTAACAGGACTGCTTAATATTATTTCAGATATTAATGATGCTACGCATGGATTATTTTCTGGATTATTAGCGGGTATTGCAATATTTAAAACTATCCAAAAGGTAATTGGTGCTACTGGAGCATTGTCAAATTTCTTTTCTATCTTTTCTGGTAATTCAGAAGAGTCTTCTGAATTAGTAAGTGGCCTTATAGAAGGAACCTCTCTTGCAGGAGAAGAATTTGTTTCTGCAACAACAGAAGCCGGTACGGTATTTAACGCTTCTGTTGGTGAATCTGGTACTCAATTTGTAGCTTCTATTGGCGAAGCTGGCACTGGACTTGTGGTCTCTGCTGAAAAAGCGAGTGCTATATTGGCTTCTGGAGAAACTGGTGCAGCAGCAGAAATGGTCGAAGGTGGAGGTATTGCTGCTGGTGAAATGGCAGAAGGTGCAGCTGTAGCAGGCGGAGAGCTTGCAACTGGCGGAACAGAATCTGGTGCAACTCTTGTTACTGCTGGTGCAGAAACTGGTGCAGAAGTTGTTGCTGGTACTACTGAAGCTGGAGCAATACTTGTTGAAAGTGGCGCTGTAACTGGATCAGAAATTGCCACAGGCGGCGCTGCTTCTAGTGCATCTTCTGTAGCTGCCGGTGCTGCATCTGCTGCCGGAGCTGCTGGGACGGCTGCAACAGTAACCGCTGCATCAAGCGGAACAAGTATTTTGGCTGTGTTGGGAAGTAAGTTGGCTGCTATTGGGTCTGCTCTTGCGTCTATATGGCCACTATTACTTGTTATTGGTACCGTAGCTGGAGTTGTATTTTATAAATGGTATACATCTGCAGAACAAGTATGCAAAAGACATAAAGAATTAAGGGATGAATTAAACGAAACATATAATTCATTAAAAGACGAAGCGGCACAAACGCAAGAAATATCTTCTTCGTTGGAAGATTTAATTGAACAATATAAATATGCAGAAGAAGGTAGCGAAGAATATTATAATATCGCAAATAAAATAGCGGAATTGTCTCCTGATTTAGTTATTGGATATACTGACGAAGGAAACGCAATTTTAAAAAATGTAAATGCATTAGAGCAAGAAGCAAATGCGTGGAAAAACGTAGCAAAAAGAAAAAAAGATGCGGCCCGTAAACAAGCACAAGCAAATATTGGAGATTTACTTCAGTCATATAACGAAATAGAAAAAGAATACAAAGAAGCAGAAAAAATAAATTTTAGAAAAGAAAACTCATACGAAACAAGAATAAATAAACTAGTAGATGAACTAAAAGACGAAAATGGTTTTCTTGATTATAACAAATTTAAAGAAGAGGTTCTTAAAAGAGAATATGGAACAGTAACAAAAGCCTTTGAAGGCGGAGAAGAAGAACTTGTTCTTTTTGCAGACACAGATATTTCAACCAGCGAATCTATGCATGATTATATGTCGGATATGGCTGAATATAGTAAAGAATTAGCAGAAACGAACGAACAAATTCATAATTATTATATAGACATACTTGATTCTATTGATGATTCTAATGAAAGAACTGTTGAGTCTAATAAGTCTCTGCAAAATATCAGAAATATTATTATTGCATATGCCGACGAAGCAAAAATAAGTGCAGGCCAATTAAAGAATATATATGAAGAAGCATTTAATAATGATGATTTTATTAATATTATTAATGATTATTATTCTTTAGATTTTTCTGATATGCCATATGAAGAAGCCGTATCGACAATACAAGAATTTATAAATGCAATTATTGGTTCGTCCGTATTTTCAGAAGAAGACAGAAATGCATTACTTGAAGCTCTTGGTTTTAATAATTTGTTTAATAAAAAACAAACATTTTTAAAACATTATTATGCTGATACAGATAAACGCTATTATACTGTCGATAAAGAAGCCAAAAAGTTCATAGATGAAAATCAGCAATTAACATCTAAAGATTATGATATTTTAAACAGTCTGGATTATAGAAATGCGTTAAAGGAATATCAAAAATCATTAAATAAAGCAACATTATCTGCCGAAGACTATCTAAAAGTATTAGAACAAATAAAAGATACTTCTGAAAAAATCGAGAAAATAGATTTTGCTCCGTATTCAAAATCTGGAGTTATTAATTCTATTACAGATAATCTTACTAAAGGATTTGATAAACTTGATGAAGTATATGCAGATATATTAGATGGTGAAGGATTTGATTTTGCTAAATTAGCAACAAAAGATTTTGATGAATCATTTGATGGATTAAAGGGGTCTTATGAAGAATTTATTGAAACAGTATCTTCTAATCCAGAAAGCATAGAGGCAACACAAGAAGCATTTGATAAATTAGCAACTAGTTATATAGAACAATCTGAAATACTTCAACATCTTACAGAAGACAATAAAGAAGTTGCTATTTCTATGCTTGAAGTTCGTGGTGTTGCAAATGCAGAAGAATTTGTAAATGACAGATTAGCAAAATCAAAGCGCGATGTTGCATTAGAAAACGAATATATTGAGGAACAAAACAAAAGACTTGTTGATTCAACAATGGGAGAAATAAATGCTTTTGTTGAAGAAAACAATAAATCCGAAGAAACAAGGCAGGAGCTTGCTCGTCTTGCGCTACAAAAACAACTTGCTAACGGAGAAATATTAAATTTTGATAGTGACATTTCTAATTTAAAAATGTTTGTTGAAGCCGTTGGTGGCTCTATTGATGTTTTAGCAAAATTTGAAACAGCAAAAGCAAAATTAAATGGATTAAATGCAGTCGATCGCGGATTTGCAAGTACGCTGTCTAGTGAACAGGCTAGGGCTGAAGCAGAACATCAATTTCAAGAAGCACAAAAAGATCTTAGAGAATATTTAAATTCTTTTTTAAATAAAGGAAATGTTAGTGTTAAATATTCCGGAGCAGAAAAAACCAAAGCGGCGCTTGATAAAGCAAATAAGTCTGCGTCTGAGTCTAGAGAAATTTTAGACTGGATTGAAGTTGCTCTTCAAAGAGTTACTGAATCTATTACTCGACTTGGTAAAATTGTTTCTGCGACTTATAGAAATTGGTCTACAAGGAATAATGCAATAGTATCAGAAATGAATGAAGTTCGCAAACAAATCGGACTTCAAACATCTGCTTATCAAGCATATTTGGAAGCAGCAGAAAAAATTCCTCTTGCTGAAAATTATAAGAGATTAATTCGTGAAGGTGGTTTCTTCTCCGAAGAAATTAATGATAAAGATCTTAAGAAGCGAATTGACGAATACAAAGAGTTATATAACAAGGCTATTCAGGCAAAAGACGCTGTTGAAGATTTAAATGCTCAAATGGCTCAACTTGCAAAACAGAAATTTGATAATGTTGCAAGCGAGTATGATGGATATTTATCTGATATTGAGCAAAGGGTTAATTATATTAATAATGTTCTTTCTAATGTAGAACTTAGAAATAAAATAGCCGGCAAATCATTCTATCAGGCTCTTATGGAGCAAGAACAAAACCATACTTCAAAATTAAAAGATGAACTCTCTTCTCTTTCTAATGCTTTAAGAGACGCATTGTCTAGCGGAGCTATAGAATATGGATCTGAAGAGTTTAATAATATGAAGAGCAAGATTTATGAAGTTGAAAACGCAATTCGTGAAAGCACAAATAAGCTTGAAGAATTTAAGCAAAAAATGAAGGAAGTTGCTAAACTTGATTTCGATAATATTGCACAACAGTTTGATAACGCAATTAATTTAATTACCGGAAAAACTGATTTTGCACAAAATATTATCGATGTTATAGAAGCTTCTGGACATGTTGCTAGTATTAAATTTTATGAAGCAATGATAGATGGTGCTAATGCTCAAATTGAATCAAACAAGAAAAAACTTAGCGGATTGCAGGACAAGTTGGCTGAGGCTATGGCTTCTGGAGATATTGAAAAATATGATGATCAATGGTATGAAATGAACGAAGCCGTTGAAGAAACCAAGAAGTCAATAATAGAGGCGGCATCTTCTGTTGTAGAATTTGCTAATGCAATGCAACAAGTTGAATGGGACCTGTTCGACAGAGCACAAAAAGGATTTTCAACATTAAATGATGAAGCTGAATATTTTATTGAGATGTTTAAATATAATGATATCTTTGAAAAAGAAAGTGGCGCATTAACAGAGTATGGACTTGCAACACAGGGACTTTACGTTCAAAAATATCAAACATACAAAAATGCAGCTCGTAAATATGCAGACGAAATTCAAAAAATAAACTATCAATTAGCAAATGATCCAACAAATACTATTCTATTAGATAGATATGATGATCTTCTTCATAGTTTTTGGGAAGCAACAGAGGCCGCAGAAGAAGAAAAAGAAGCAATTAAAGATCTTGTTTCCGAAGGATTCGACGTATTATCAAATAGTATATCTGATATTATAGATAAATATAAAGAAGCATTAAGAGCCAAAAAGGATCTTTATGATTATGAAAACGATATTGAAGAACAAACCGGAAACATTAATTCAATACAAAAACAACTGCTTGCTTATTCTGGAGACGATTCAGAAGAAACCAGAGCTACTATTCAAAAACTATCTTCTGATTTAATCAAAGCACAAAAACAACTTGAAGAAACAGAATATGAGAAGTATATTTCAGACCAAGAAAAGCTATTAGATGATTTTGCTGACAGTCTTGAAGAATGGATAAATGAAAGATTAGACAATATAGATAAACTTCTTGAGGACGCTATTAATGCAACAAACAATAACTCGTCTTCTATTTCTAATACAATTATAAATGAGGCAAATTCAAACTGTGGAATTATCACAAATGAAATGCGCGGAATTTGGAATGAAGAAGAAGGGTTAATGTCTACTAATAACGACATTTTATATTCTACAGATTCTATTTGTTCAGATATTTCGTCTAAAATAGATTCTTTACCAACCTCTGATTTGTTTAGTTTTTATATTTCTGATTTGAATAGTTCTATAGTTAGTGAATTGTCAAATGTTGAAAATGTTTCTAGAGAAATAAATTATGCAATTTCTGATACAAGATATGTGCTTGAGAATATAAAATCTGTTGTAGAAGAATTTACATATAATTATAGCTCTGTAATAGATAATCTTGGAAGAAATGTTGTCAATGCTATTAACTCTAAACAACTGTCTGTTTCTGTACATGTTGACGGATATAATTCTTATTCAGATACGTCTGGTGGTGGTGGCCCGGGGTATAATCCTAGTCCTACTCCTACTCCCACCCCTACTCCTACTCCAGTTCAGCCAGTTAGATACAGAGTAACAAACATGTCTGGTACTTATGATTCTGCCGCTCAAGCTAATGCTGCCGCAAGAGCAGAAATAGAAAGACAATTATCTGCGTATAAGAATAGTATACATATACCGGATACAAATGCAAGAAATATAATGATACAGAGAAAGAAAGATGAATTAACATCAAGGTATCAAGTTGTAAGAGCGCGGCGCGGCACTTTAATTACATCTGGAGCAAGTAGTATTTTTGACGAAATTGCAAAATCAATTGGCGAAGATCATATGATTGCTGCAAAAGAAGGCGAGAGGATTCTTACAGAAGAACAAAATCGTAATTTTGAAAAGCTTGCAAATAATGGTTTTGAGCCAATAGACGAAGAATTACAAAAGAAATTCGTAAAATTATCTTCCACTTTTAATTCTGATAAGATAGATAATTTTATCGATAAAATTGGCAAGATAGATATGCCCAATGCAAGTCAGCCCATAAATAACAATTCTGTCCAAACTAATGTTGGAGATGTAAATATTAATCTTCCAAATGTAACCAATAAACAGGAATTTGTTTCTTGGTTAAGAAATGACGGACAAATTGAAAAAATTATACAAACAATGACTATTGGTAAAATGGCTGGCGGAAATTCTTATGATAAATTAAGATTTTAATATATTTTTTAGGAGAGTGGTTTTTATGCCACTCTCCTATCTTATTTTTTTGATAAAAAGGAGATTTTATATGAATAAACCATTGTCTATGATTATTGAAGATTTTAAAAACGAGGTTGGTCGTGCAATTACACAAAGCGAGCTTCCTCCCGCTATTCTTGAAATGATATTTAAAGATATGTATAGAAATGTTTATGAATTATCTGAAAAATATAAATATGAAGAAATATCAAAATATAATCAAGAATTATCTAAACAATCACAAGAAAGTGATGTTGAAGAGGTTGAAAAATAATCATGATGAATATAAAAGAACAAAGAATTAAAGATTTACAAAATAAAGTTAGCGAATTAAAAAAAGAAAATATTAGTCTTAGAAAAAGAAATCAGGAATTATCTGATCAGATAGATAAAATGAAAAAAACAATTAGTGCGGCAGAAAAATATTCTGACGAACATCGTGAGGCAATGTATATGATAAGTGTTGCAAAAAATAAATACGACGAAGCTTTACGAGAGCTGGCAATGTTAAGAAAAAAATATAATTCATAATATAATTGTGATGGCGGAATAGGTAGACGCAGTGTCAGAAACAACTGATTGGATACCACTGGTGTTAATAGCCGATCATGTGAGGTGCAAATCCTCTCTCACAATATTAAATAATATATATAGAAAGGACGTAAAAATGTATTTAAAAGATTTTATATACAATGACATAAAATTGTCCGATGTTGGATTTTTTGTTGGTTTTGCAAATTCCGATAATTCGGATAGTGTAAACGGTGGTTCTAAATTAAAATTAAATACAATAAAAAATTATAATCTTTATACGTCTGAAATAATTAATGTTGATTATGATGATAATATAGAGGTAACTTTTGATATTATAAAGAATCCGTGTGTTCCAAGTTTTGGAAATACAGTGTCTGATGAAGAAATGTCTTTTGTTTATCAATGGTTAAATACAAAAAAATATAATAAATTTATTCCTATTTATGACGATGATTCTTTTTATAATACATATTATTATGGAACTTTTACGGAGATAAATCCTATTATAATTGGTGGAAATGTAATAGGGCTATCAGTTACATTATCAACGAATGCTCCATATGGATTTAGAGAAGTTGATAAACATAATTTTCATATTCAAAATAGTCAATCTTCTATAAATATACATAACGATTCAGACGAAATAGAAGTTTTATATCCAGACAAATTTCAGGTAACATGTTTGGCTAGCGGTGATTTAAAAATATATAATTTAAACGAAAACAACGACCATGTTGATTCGAAAAGACATACGGAATTAAAAAATTGTATTAGTGGTGAAATAATTACTTTTGATTGCGTACATAAAATTATCACATCTTCAAATGTTAGTCATATAAAAATATATAACGATTTTAATTATGACTTTCCTAGATTTTATAACGGAAATAATAATTTTATGTCTTCTATTTCATGTGATATTTATGTGGATTATAGACCAATTAGAAAGGTTGGTGTAATGATTTGATTAATATTATAAATAATGAAAACATAGTTGAGCCATTAACAATTGTTCTATGTAACAGAGATTATACACATATAGGACAACTATCTAATATTTCAAATATAAAATATACCGGAAACTTAAATTCTGCAAACGAACTGTCTTTTGTTATTAATAAAAAAACAGACGAAAATGAAGAAAGGTTTTGGGATCAAATATATAATTTAAAACTTGTATGGGTTAAAGAATTAAATGAATATTTTGAGATACAAGTTTCTACTGACGATAAGACATATTTAGAAAAAACCATTACGGCAACATCTTTATGCGAAGCTGAGCTTTCACAAACAATTTTGCATAATATTGAAATTAACACAGAGGCAGATATTAGTAGAGATGATTATGATGTAAAATTTCCAACAATTTTTTATCGTGATTTACATGATTATGTTGGCGACGAATATATAAAAGCGAGAAATTCGTCTTTGATACATAGAATTCTTGATAAAGTGCCGGCATATTCAATAAAGCATGTTGATGCATCTCTTGCAAACCTACAAAGAACTTTTTCAATTGACGGAACATCGGTATATGATTGGCTTGTTGGAGAATGCTCAGAACAATTTAATTGTATATTTATTTTTAATAGCTATGATAGAACGATTGAGGCATATGATTTATATTCAAATTGTAATAATTGTGGACATAGAGGAAATTTTGTAGATATGTGTCCAGAGTGTGGAAGTACAAATATAAAATATGGTTATGGTGAAGATACTGAAATATTTTGTTCCACAGAAAATCTTACTGATAAAATTAAATTTACAACTGATACGAATAGTATAAAAAATTGTTTTAGACTTGTTGCTGGCGACGACGATATGACTGCTGCTGTTATTAATATAAATCCAAATGGATCTCAATATATATATAATTTTAACGACGAGTCTCTTCTTGATATGCCGCAAGAATTGGTTAATAAGATTAATTCATATGATGAATTATACCAAGAATATGTAACAAGCAGAGAATATGCGTTTAATACATTGCCAACGAAAACTATAGGTGCTTATTCTAGAAATTTTAATAGTCTTGTTTCAAAATACCACGATTCATTTTATGATGCAAGAGATAAAAATCTTATTTACATTCCTGTTTATCCAAATACGTTTATTGGATATGCAAATTTAATTAAATATATATACGAAGGATATGAATTACAGTCGTATTTACAATCCGGTATGATGCCAGCATCTTATACACATGGAATTATAAACGCGTCTACAGAGGTTGCAAAAATAAATCGCGGAGACATGGGTAATGAAATATCTTTAACAAGCTTCTCTTCTGCTACTTCTGTAAAGACAGTAGAAAGTGCAATTTTAAATTATGCTAAAGTATTTGTTAAAACTGGATATGTAAAATTAAAAATTAACACCAATTCTTTTGTAAATAATACGACATATGGTACTTGGACAGGATATATAACTGTTTTAAATTATTCTGACGAAAACGATGTTGTTAATTCAATTGTTTTTTCTATGAATGTTGATGATAATTATGCTTCGTTTATGCAACAAAAAATAGCAAAACAAATAACTAATAGCACAAAAGAAGAAAACGATTCTATATATAATGTTTTAAAACCAGAAAACTCTTTAAATGATTTTAAAACAGCTTTAACATATTATAGTTTGGCAAGAATTGCGTCGTTTAAAGATGCAATTGATGCGGTTCTCAGCGTTCTTCAAGAAGCAAAACAGGCTAATCAAGGTGCGGAATTATATAATTCTCAATATCTTCCATATTATAGAAAATTTGTTGCTGCAAATGAAGAATATAATATTCGTGCTCTAGAATGTGAATTATGTGCAGATACACTAGACATGTTATTGCAATTTAAATCTAATATTCAAGAAGAATTAAATTTTAAAAAATATCTTGATCCAGATGATTCTACACATTATTATGAGTTATTTACGACATATATAAGAGAAGACGATTATAATAATGATAATTATATTTCTGATGGTTTAAATAACGATCAGCTTTTTGATAAAGCGCAAGAATTTTATTCAGCTGCCACCGAAGAATTAATTAAGTCTTCTTATCACCAACATAGTATTTCTTCTAATTTATATAATTTATTATTATTAGATGAATTTAAACCATTAAAAAATAAATTTGAACTTGGTAATTGGATAAGAATAAAAATTGAAAATGATATTTATAGATTAAGATTAATCTCATATTCTGTTGATTTTAATAATCTTTTAAACTTATCAACAGAATTTAGTAATTTAACAAAAACTGCAAATGGTTTAAATGATGTAAAAAGCGTAATAAAACAAGCGTCAAATATGGCAACATCATATAATGCAATAACAAAACAATCGGAATCTGGACAAGTTGCAAACGATTATTTAGACGCAATGATTATTGATGGTTTAAGTACTGTAAATTCTAAGTTAAAAAATAATAATAACGAAGAAATGACAATTACTGCGGCTGGTATTATAGGCAAATCTTACGATGATATTACAGATACTTTTTCTCCAAAACAAGTAAGATTAACACATAATATTCTTGCGTTTACAAAAGATAATTGGGAAACGGTAGAAACCGCTCTTGGCGAAATAACATATACAAACGCCTCAGGAACAACAATAACTGATTACGGATTAATTGCAAAAGTTGTAATATCAGGATATATTTATGGATCAACAATTGAAGGCGGAACAATAATAACACCCCATATACAAAATATAGATAATTCTTCATATATTGATTTTTCTGAAGATTATAATCAGTATTTTATAAAAATGGGCAATTATTTTTCTGTTGAAAAAAGTGGAAATATTAGGAGTTATTCTGGATATTTTTCTAATTCTACTAATTCAAATTATATAAATTTAAGCGGTAATAATTTATTATTTAATATTGATGGTAAACTTATACGTTCCGGAGAAACACTAACAATACAAATACCATTTTATAATAATCATTATATTAAATTAAATAGAAGAAGCGTATATAATGATCCGACACAACAATTGTTAGCAAAGTTATATGGAAGTTCCGACACATATCAAAATGTTCAAATACAATATATGTATATAAAACCAGAAATAAATGAAATATATAAAATGACAAATTCTTATGATACATATAGACTAGTTTTAACAAATCAATCGTCGGAGAATATTTATTTCGATTTATATGTAGAAGCAGAACAAAGTGATTTAATAAATTTAAAAAATTGTTTTAGTGTTGATTCGCAAGGAAATGTAATAAATAAAAATTCTGATATAGAAAATTTAACTGCTAGTAAAATTGTGACACCGTTTTTGAATGTTTATTCTGGCTATTATTTTTTATATAAAAGTAGAAGTTTTAATAATTTAGAAGACGGCTATATCTTTTCTTTATATAATTTTAAATTTCCGTGTAAAATGAAAATGTATTGTGATTTTTCGAATGCTACAACAAATACAATCAGAAAATTTACATTAATGTTCCAAAGAACAAGTGGCGGTGAAACCTATAGAGAAGATATTATAATTAATTCATATAATAGTACTTTTAGTAAATTTGAGTATTTTTATCAGGAATTAGAAGGCGAATATTACTGGATTGCCGTATATTGTTCTGCTGAATCTAATAATAGCGCTTGTTCCGCTGCTTGTTTTGTATCGGCTCCGGCGGTTCAAATTGGAAACAATGGTATATTTGCAGAAGAAATTACCTATGCTGGAAGAAATGATGAATATTATAGTGATGGTTATTATAAGCTTAACGGCACCGAGTTTAAAATTATTCGTTCTAGCCAAACTTTTAATTCTGCAACCTTAGACTATACAACTGATAGTGGGCTACGGTTATGGGGTTCATCTGGCGGTAGGTTGTTGGTTTCTAATTATGAAGGAACGGGTTCTACTCCAATTGGTGGAGACGATGTTATAATTGATCCAGATTATTCATATAAAATATATAGTAATACACTTGGATATGTATCTTGGAGTGGTTCAGACAGAAGAATTAAAAAAAATATTACAGATTTATCTATCGACGATGCCAAACGTCTTATTTTTAATGTAAGGCCGCGTGAATTTGAGTTTATAGCAAACGAAGGAAAAAGATATGGTTTTATAGCACAAGAATTACGCGAAATTTTAGACGACGATTCTGCCATAGAAGTTTATTCTGATAATATTGATATGCATAATATCAATTATTTTGATTTTATAGCTCCTTTATGTATGTTAGTTAAGGATCAGCAGAAACAAATTGATGAATTAAAAGAAAAAATACAAAATAGTACCGAATAGACGATTAAAATGCGGAGAGGATAATATTTTTATCTTCTCCCGTTTTATAATCAATCTTTTAATATATAATAGGAGATAAAAATGTTTAAAATAAAAAAAACATCAATTACACTTACAAGAGGTGACACTCTTAAAGCACAAATTTCAATAATGGACGCAAACGGCAATCCATATGAAGTTCAAGAGGGCGATCATATACGATTTGCCATGAAAAAGAGTTATATGGACCCCGACAACGCTGTATTAATTAATAAAGAAATTCCAAATGATACACTTGTATTAACTCTTATTCCAGAAGATACAAAACAATTATCGTATGGAGATTATGTTTATGATATCCAATTAACAACTGCAGCGGGAGACGTTGACACATTTATAGCAAATGCTCAATTAACACTTACTGAAGAGGTGATTTAATGATATATGACGGAATTTCCGATGTTGCAAATATATCTGGTGATCTTTCATCTGGAATGCTTTATGGCTATATTTCTGCAGACATAACATATAAGCGTTATGCTGGGCCTTATCAAGTATCACCCCAAAAAGAAAATCAGGTTCTTAATGTACAGGATTTATTAATGACAGATAATTTAACAATTAATGGCGTTGAATATTCAGAAGTTATGAATCCAGATGGCACATTGGTTGTAAACATTGGAAGCTAATAGGGTAAAAAAATATGAGTAAAAATATAAGTAAAGTTACATATTACGGAGATGTATTAATTGATCTTACTGGTGACACCGTTGATGAACAACATTTATTATCTGGTACAATTGCTCATAATAAATATGGAGCTTCTATAGTAGGAACTTGTACTTACGATGCAGATACATCAGATGCAAATGCAACAAATAATGATATTCTTTCTGGTAAAACTGCATATGTTGATGGAAATAAAGTTACAGGAACTTGTACTTACGATGCAGATACATCAGATGCAAATGCAATTACTTCTGAAATTCTTGCAACTAAAACTGCTTATGTGAATGGTAGTAAGATTACGGGTTCTATGCCTAATAGGGGTGCAGTTTCAGGAACTATTTCTGATATTTCTACACCGTATAATGTTCAAAACGGTTATCATGATGGTAATGGTACTGTTGATATTGATCAAACAGAAAAAGCTAAAATAATACCAGAAAATATAAAAAAAAATATTGAAATTTTAGGAGTTGTCGGTACGCATGAAGGAGGAGGTGGAGGAACTGGACAACAAAAAACAGTTACTCCTTCTGGCGAACAACAGGTAATATTACCAGATTCCGGATATGATTATTTAACACAAGTAACAGTTAATAAAATTCCTTCTACTGAAATAGAAAATCAACGCGGAACTACTTTGGTAATTGGATCAGAATAAAAGGAGGAAAAATGTTAGAATTTATAAAAGAATCAACAATGCCCTTTTTTGTTACTGATGGTGCGGCGGTGGTTTATAATAATAAGGTTCATGTTTTTTATGGCTATGATCATTATTCTTGGAATGGAAATAATTGGAGTCAAGAATTGGCTCCGCCAATTAGTGTGATTTCATCAAATATAGTTGTATATGATAATAAAATACATATTTTGGGATCTCAAGATAGCTACGATAATTATTATTCGCATTATTCATATAACGGACAAGAATGGACACAAGAAATAGATCTCCCCGATAATATAAGCAAAGGCCTTGCTGTTGTTTATCATGATAAAATACATCTTTTGGGTGGAGACATGGGCTTTGCTAATGCTCATTATACATGGGGAGATGGAGAAAATGAATGGAGCTATGAAGAATTAGAAAGTCAGGGATATTATTCTGGTTGTTCTGTTGTTTATAATGATTTAATTTATTTATTTGGTGGTCAAGGACATTATAATAAATATATAACGTATGACGGAAATGAATGGTCTGAAGAACAAGATATAGGATTTGATTATAACGCAAGTAATGTAATAGTATATAATAATAAGATTAATTTTATTAAAGCTTATTATATTGACGATTGCTGTATTGAGTGGACAGACGCTTCAGACTTTAATGTATATTGTCAAGGCAATAATATGTGGGCATTATCAGGTCCATGTGTTGTATATAATGATAAAATAAATATTTTTGGCGGAAACATATCAGTGGCAAATAATCATTATATTTTATCAAATTTATATAACAAGGTAATATTTAATGGGGAAAAAATAATAGATTTATCAAATGATACCGTTGATTCAAATAAAATATTAGATGGTTATATTGCACACGATAATACCGGAAGATCTATAACTGGAACATATCCGGTTATGCCGGTTAGATATAATTCGAGTAAAAATATTATTTTTTGTAATAATAAAATTAAGTTTTTAAATGAAGGACAGGACGATGATTCAAATTATAAAACAATAGCGCAAATTAATGATAGTTTTATATGGATGCATGTGTGTAAATATGGTACTTTTTCCGGAGAAAATATTGGAGATGTAATTATATCAAGAAAAGACAATGAAGATATGGAATATAAAATTGTTGTTTCTCATTTAGATCAGAATTATATTGATAGCTTTGAATTATTGTCTGTAAATTACTTAAATAGAACTCAGTTTTTAATTCAATATAGATATCAAACCGGAGAAAACACATATAGTCCAACATATATTAGACTTATTTCTTCTGCTACTGTAGACGATGTTTTTAATAGAATTATTGTAAGTAATGAGGTTGAAATATCAAGCGCAACAACGTTAACAAATAAATGTGACGGATATATTGTTCGTACAGACGATGCTGCAACATTTGTGATAATACAAACAAATATAACTATCTCTACAGGCGAATTAGAATTATCTTATGCCAAAATTAATGTCGATCTTGGTTCTATGAATATTAATATTCCACAAGAAAATACATGGACTATATTAGCAGAATCAAATGCAAATAATTATATTTCACCTTGGTTTTATAGTTGTAGTAGGCATTGCCCGGTTATTTTTATTGACGGAAATACAAACACGCAAAAAGCATTATGTGTATATGGATATAATACTACAGATATAATATGTGATGCGTTTTCGACATACGAACCAATGAAAGGCGCACACGTAATTGGTAAAAGCAATGACGGATATTATATGTTAGTTGATTCTACTGGTAGGATATTTCATCACTTATATATTGAAGATAATCAATTGCATGCAGGAAAACAATTTAGCAATAATGATTTTATGATTGTAAATACAATTCCAATTAACTTTAATAGGTGCTGTGTTGTTGTATATAATAATAATATTCATATATTGGGTGATTATTATGATAATTTAAATCAGGGATTATCACATTATGTATTTGACGGAAATAGTTTTACAAAATTAGAAAACTTGCCGTATCAAATAAGAGGTGGATGTGCTGTAGTATATAATAATAAAATACATATTATGGGAAGTAATGCCGATTATACAAAATATAGAGCACATTATTCTTGGAATGGTGAGTCTTGGACAGAAGAATCGGAACTTCCATATGATGTAAATCAATCATGTGTAGTTGTATATAACAATAAAATACATATTTTAGGAAGTTATCAATATAATGATCGCCTACGTCATTATTCGTGGAACGGAACTGAATGGACACAAGAAATCGATTGTCCGTTTTATGCATATCAGTCTTCTGCTGTTGTTTTTGATAATAAAATACATTTGCTTGGAAGTTATAATTATGGAGACTACAGAAAACATTATTCATATAATGGATCTGAATGGACAGAAGAATTAGAATTACCGTTTGATTATTATCAATCATGTGCTGTTGTTTATAATAACAAAATATATCTTCTTGGAAGTTATAATTATGACAATTATTATACTGTATATTCATATGATGGAAATTCTTATAATGCGGAACCAAATTCACCATATCAGTTTTATAATAACGGAGCAGTTGTTTATAATAATACTATATATGTATTCGGTAGCGGAAATTATAATTCCTATAATAGATATGTATGTTTCAATAATAATAATTGGTCATATGATAAAGAGGGCGTATTTTTCTTAGAAGGAAATATTTTTGTTAATAAAAATGGACAAGCGTATCAAGAATTTGAAACAGAATATGATTATTATCCTGATTTTAGAAATATTAATTTAGATAATTCAAATTTAAATGTAATATACGATACAACTTTTTTATACGACAAGATCATTGGTCCTTCTTCTGATATATTCCAAAATATATATATATCAGATTATTCGACCGACGAATAAAAAATATCTTTTATTAAACACGAGAGGATTAATCTCCTCTCGTGTTTTTTATTGAAAGGAGAAAAATATGGCTATAGAGCCTTTAATAGATCATTATACTGTTGATTTGCGAGATGAAAATAATTATTATTTTGCAAAAGATCCGCAAGGCGATGGTAGTTCAAGGTTTTTAAAAATTACCATTGAAGACAATCACGAACCATATACGCTTGATCCAAATAATAGTTATGTAATGGGTGGTAAAAATCCTGCTGGATATGGTGTATTTATATCGTGTGAAATTGACACGACGGATAATACGCTTATAATTCCGCTAACCGATTCTGTTTTAGCAGATAAAGGACTTGGCGTATATCAGATATTTATATATTCAAATTCAGAACCGAATGTTTCGTCTTCTTTAGTAACTTTTCCTTTTAATATTTTTGTTATTGAAAGTCCGCTTGATATGAATGAAATGATAAGAAGTAATGATTATCAAGAATTAGCATATTTAATAAACAGAGCCAATAGTTTTAATGGGTGGTATGTTGGAACTGGATTTCCACAGATTGAAGACTCAAAACCCGGAGATTATTATTTAGATCAAGCAAATGGGAATATATATGTTATGGATAATAATGGATGGAATGTTACTCCGGTTGGAAATATTAAAATGAAAACATATGTTAGATATTCTCATAATTCAAGTGGCTATCCAATGACAGAACATCCTGTTTATAAAGAATCTAATCCATCAACATATTCTAGATATGTTGGATTTTATTGTGGAACAAATAATACCGCTCCATCATATAGTTTATTTGATTGGGTTTATTTCGAAGGACCAAAAGGAGAAAAAGGAGACACTGGAAACAATGGACGAGACGGACAAGATGGACAAGATGGTGTTACTCCAAATATTACAGCAACCGCTACAATAAATAATAATTCTGGAACTCCTGCTGTAAACGTAACAAAAACTGGTACATTAGAAAATCCGTCGTTTGCATTCAATTTTTCTAATTTAAAAGGTGATACTGGGGAAACTGGTTCTTCTGGTAGAGGCATATCAAGTATTATTATGTCTGGTGTTGGTAAAACCCATCCAATAACTGCTACCTATTCTGATGGAACTTCTGAAACGGTAGGTACTGTAAGAGACGGTGAGGATGGTCAAGGTAGTGGTGATATGACCAAAGCCCAGTATGATACACAGAATCACGGTTATGTAGATGCTTCTGCTTGTGTTACTGATGGCACAAATAGTCTTACATATTCTCAGATACAAAACGGCATACAAAGTTCTGGTGGAGCTGATGTGCTTATCAAAGATACCGTTGGTTGGACGGGAAAAAATTCACTTGAGAATAAAGCCACAAGTCAGACAATAGGCGGAATAACATATACTGTTAATGCAGACGGTAGCGTAAAGGCTAATGGTACTGCGGCGGGTGCTTCAAATCTTATGCTTGCGGAATATGTATTGCCGCAAGGAAGTTATATTGCGTCAAAAGGATATAACTCGACCTCTGGCACTCATTGCGGATTAGTAGTTGAGGGCTATAATGGTTCAACATGGGTAAAAGTGCTTGCGTCTAGTTATTCAACGGACGAGCAATCGTTTTCTGTTGATTATAATGGCTATGACAGAGTTAGGGTTACTCTTAAGATTAACCAAGGTGATATCATAAATAATCTTATGATTTATCCTATGATTCGCAACGCAGAAATCGCTAATAATACTTATGAACCATATCATAAAACGGTGGACGAGTGTAAGTTTGATAAAGCAGAACAAGAATTGATCGGAGTTAAAAATTTTTTATGTATTAGCGATAATAATATAGTTAGCAATACTGGATGTCAATATCAATTAACAGAAACGGGAATTAGAGTTTATGTATCACAGGCTATGGCAATGAATGCAGCCATCGAATTTGAAGTAAATCTATTTCCTAATACAAATTATATATTAACAAGCGATATAAATTCCGATTATTCCGGAAATGCCAACATTTCTATATATTATTCAGATTCAAACATTTGGACTCTATTAAAAGGATCTACAAGAACAGATTATAAACTAAGTATGACTTTTAATAGCGGAAATCATCTTCGTTATAAAATAAGCATCGGTTGTGCTTATAAAAATGCTACTGGTGATATCACATATAGCAATACAATTCTTCGATTGGCATCAAGTACAGATTCTACATATCAGCCTTTTGCTATGACCAATAGACAATTAACAAAAGAGGTTTTAAATACAGAAGAAGACGAATTTGCATGGATAATTAGTGGGGCAACGGCTAGTGTTAATCATCTTGTTAAATGGGGAAAAATTGTTATGGCTGTTTTAAGATTAAATAATGTATTCGTTTCTTCTTTTGGTCAAAGTATTTGTAGTATACCAGAGGGCTTTAAACCTATTTATAATCTTGATTTAAGAGATGCTAATGGAGAATATAGTATCAAAATTAATACTTCTGGTTCTGTCAGTTTAATGGAATCAACGTCGCAAGCATCAAGAGATATTTATATAACCGCTACTTGGATGACAAAATAAAACAAAAAAATAATTGTTAATATTTTAAAAGGCAAATTAATATGTTAATATTTAATTTTTTTAGGATAAATCGCCTTGTCGGAACTATTTCCGGCAAGGGTGATTTGTCTGGATCAATATCATCAGATAAATACGTTTTGTCTGGTGAAATTAGCAATAATATTTTATCATATAAAAAATATCTTGGTCCATATACTTTAATACCAAGAAAAATAAAACAAATATTTAATACATCAGATAAAATTATGACAAAAGACATTACGCTAAATGCAATTAATTATTCTGAAGTTGATAATTTATCTGGTGGTAAAACAGTAAACATTGGGTACGAATAGGAGAAAAGAAATGGCAAGTAATCCTTATGTTAATAAAGTAATTTATGGAACAGACGTTGTGCTTGATTTAACGCAAGATAATGTTGCAAGATCAGATGTTCTTTCTGGAAAGTACTTTCATCTTCCTACCGGTGAACGTACAACCGGTACTTGTACATATGATGCTGATACTTCTGATGCTACCGCTGGAGCTGGTGAGATTCTTGATACTAAGACGGCATATGTTAACGGTAGCAAAGTAACCGGTTCAATGCCAAATCGTGGTGCTGTGACAGGGACGATCTCTACGAAAGCCGGGACGTATTCTATCCAGAATGGCTATCACGATGGATCTGGATCTGTATCGATTGCTTCCGCTGAGCAGGATAAAATCATAGCTGGTAACATCAGAAATGGCGTTACTATTCTTGGCGTAGAAGGAACGTATGCTGGTGATCCGTTGCCTCCGCAGACCAAAACTGCTACACCTTACACAAATCAGTCACAGGATATCGAGGCAGACTCCGGTTATGTGTTATCTAAAGTAACGGTTCAGCAGATCGCATACGTCGAAACAGACAACGCGGCAGGAGGTAAGACTGCAACTATTGGTACAGTAGCACCTACGCCGTAAGTTTAAAGGAGAAAAATAATGGAATCATGGACGGAAGTCTCCACTTTACCTTATGATTTTTATGGCGGTTCTGCAGTAGTATTAGGCGATGAGATCCATATTTTGGGTAGTTACGTTAGCGGTAATTATACAAAACACTACAAATATTCTAACGGTGTTTGGACATCAGTTTCCACTTTACCTTATGATTTTTATTCCGGTTCTGCTGTGGTATTAGACGATGAGATTCATATTTTAGGTAGTTACAGTAACGGCAACAGCACTAAACACTATAAATATTCAAACGGATCATGGACGTCGGTTTCCACTTTACCTTATGGTTTTTATTCCGGTTCTGCTGTAGTATTAGATGGCGAGATCCATATCTTAGGTGGTGGCGTGAGCGGTAATTATACAAAACACTACAAATATTCAAACAGTGTCTGGACGTCAGTTTCAACTTTACCTTATGAGTTTCTTACCGGTTCTGCGGTAGTATTGGATAGCGAGATACATATTTTGGGTGGTGAAAATGATTATACCAAACACTACAAATATTCAAACAGTGTTTGGACGTCAGTTTCAACTTTACCTTATAGATTTTTTACTGGTTCTGCGGTAGTGTTAGATGGCGAGATACATATTTTGGGTGGTATGATTTATCCTACTGAATACTACAAATACTCAAATGGTTCATGGTCAGAAGTCTCCACTTTACCTTATAGATTTTTTACCGGTTCAGCGGTAGTGTTAGATGGCGAGATCCATATTTTAGGTAGTAATAATAATTATACCAAACACTATAAATATGGACATTACAGTATAAATAAAGTTGTATACGGCGACAAAACCCTCATAGATTTAACATCTGATACCATAACCGAAGATAAGCTAGCAATTGGTTACACCGCTCATGATTGTTCTGGAAATAGTATAACTGGAACTAGACCAAAATATTTTCAAAAGAATTCTTCCAAATATTATCATATAAAAAATATTGGCTACAATTATAAAAGTTCTTATTTATATAAGTCTATAGAAAATTTTGACCTTCCAATATTTAAAATGCTCAATGAAACACAAATTTATTTACGTAATAGTGGAACAAATATGATGTTGGTTGCAAAAAAAGACGATTTAACAGAGTCCACTATAACAATTGGAACTGTAGGAGCAAATTATAAAAACGATTTTTATATAAAAGATGTTTTATTCTTAGATAGAAGCAGATGTTTAATTCATTATTATAGCATGAATGGCTCTGATACATATACAGCACAATCTGCTAGATTAATAACAATTAAAAATGATAAAACGCTTGTTCAATCTAGCGCAATAACAATAGCAAACGCTACAACTGCATCGTTAATATGTAATGCTCGTATAACAAGAATGTTGAATACATCTGATTCATTTTTATTAGTACAAACTAGACAAACAGTGTCGTCTGGTGCAACTATTTTATATGCATCTAGAGCACAAGCTAATTTTACAACTGGCGCATTAGCAATACCAAGTTCTAGCGCATGGGTTACTGTGTCTGCAAATAATGTAAACACAGATATAAATTTGGATGCAATGGGATATGGTGGCGGATTTTTTTATCAAAACGCAAGCGGAAATGCATCAATATTTATTTGGAATGGATACTATAGCGGATATAAAAATTCAACAACAGATAATGCCGGCCTAGTATTTTATTATGGACCTCCAAGCTATTATAATTCTAGTATTGTTGGAAAAAGTTCTAACGGAAACATATTGTTATATTGCGGTGGATCAGATCCTGAATTTGCGTCATATTATTATGATCCAGTTACACATTATTTTAAATATAAAAATACTATTTCATATTCTGGTAATTATTGTCCAATAATGCTAAATAATGATATTATATTTGACCAAAACGAAGAAATGTTAGAACAAATTGAAAATGATGGAAATGTTGTAAAAATAACTAAATTAATACCAGATTTTGATGACTATATAAACGAAAACAATACTGGACCAGAATCTGATATTTTTAACGGATATTATATATATGGTGATTAAAAGGAGTTTATAATGATAGAACATAATTTAGAAACAGACGAAAAACATTTATATTGTGATAGATGTAATAAAGAGCTTGAAAACGAGGTCATAGTTATGTCATCTGGAGACGTTGTATGCAGTAATTGTTTTTCAAAAGAATATCGTAAAATAACAAAAGAAGAATATTTTATAGAAGAATAAACAACATGGAAAAGTTAAATATAATTGAAAAAATTAAGTTGGTTTTAGCATATCGTTATGCAAAACATAAAAAATTTAACGAAGAACTTAAAAAAATTAAATATGGTAATAACGATAAAAAGAAACTCAGCTTCGGAAAATGTTTAACAATATTTATGTTAGTAAATTTTACAATTGTTGAAGTTTATTCTATGTGGGCAATGTTTGTTTTATCTGATCTTAGTGCGTTACCAACATTAATTACGTCGGTAATTGGTCAGGCTATTACTCTTATTAGTTATAATTTTAAGTCTATGATTGAAAACAAAGCTGGCGGATTAATATATGAAGCTGCTATGCATCAAATTAAAACAGACGCTACTATTGACAATGAAGCCGAGGGTTAGAAAGGAATACACATGACGATTACATTATTTATTAGTATTTTAACTGTTGGAGCAGCAATTACTACATTATTAACAGAAGCAATTAAAAAGGCTTATGAAAACGCTAAGAAGCCATATTCGGCAAACATTATTGCTTTGGTTAATGCTATTATTGTTGGAGCTGGCGGAACTTCTGTTACATATATGCTTACCGGGGTTGATTGGACTGTAAACAATATTATATGTATGGCATTAATGGTTCTTTCTGTATGGATGGGATCAATGCTTGGATTTGATAAAGTTCTTCAGCTTGTAAATCAAGTTAAAGATATTAAGAAAAACGAATAATACAAAATAAAGCGGTGGCGGAATGGGTAGACGCAATAGAGGATCATTAAAGGCCGACACTGATCTCCTTCGGGGAAACAACTGTTTGCTATGCAAGGTTCGAATCCTTGCCCGCTTTTTAATAAAACAATTCTTTTATTGTGATAATGATTAAAACGAGGGTAGTCAGATGTAAAGTTTTTAATTAAGGAAACAAAAAAAATGAATAACAATAATGATTATTTAGTGATCTTATGCCTTATTTTAACAATAATATCAATATTATCACAGTGTTTAATTATATTTGGAAATGGAATTTAATAAAAACAGATAATTGCTCTGCAAAATGCAGAGTTTTTTATATTAAAAATAATTATAAAGCGAGGTGATAAAAATGCAAAATATAGAAACTGCCGTGTCTTTTATGGAGCAAATAGCAGCAGACAATTCTCATGGATATGCACAAGATAATAGAACTGGTAACCCAGACTATGATTGTAGTTCGTTAGTTGGTACTGCATTAAATAAAGCCGGATTTAAAGTTAATTCTCAAAGTACAACAAGAAATTTATATTCTCAATTAATAAATTGTGGATTTAAATCAATCGGAATTAATGATACTAGAAAGCGTGGAGATATTTTTCTTTCTCCCGGACATCATGTTGTAATGTGTACTGATTCAAATAATATTGTTCACGCTTCAATTAACGAAAACGGTAAAACAACAAAGGGCATTCCGGGAGATCAAACCGGAAAAGAAATATGCACCAGAAGTTTTTATACTCCTTCATATGGATGGACGTATCATTTAAGATATGAAGATAATACGACAACATCATTAAAAACAAACTCTATTAAGGTTGTTGATGTTTCAAAATATAATATTATTACAAATTATGCTCAGCTTGCAAAAGAAATACCGTATATAATTATTAGAATAGGATACAGAGCGTATGCAAATGGAAAAATAACAGAAGATCCGCTTTTTGAAAAACATATAACAAATGCAATTGCTAATAATATGAAAATCGGCATATATTTTTATGATCAAAGCATAAATGAAAAAGAGGCTGAAGAACAGGCTGTTTGGGTAGTAAATAGAATTAAAAAATATAATATTTCTTTGCCAATATATTTAGATAGTGAGAACATAAAAAATAACGCCGGTAGAGCCGATAATATTAATGTAAGACAAAGAACAAATAATGTGATAGCCTTCTGCAATAAAATAATAGAAAGCGGCTATATCGCTGGAGTTTATGCTAGCGATTCGTGGTTTAAAACACATTTATATTTTGATGAAATAAAAGGATATAATATTTGGTGTGCAAGATATTCTACTAATCCACCTACAATATCTAAATATGATGGATGGCAATATGGAAGCGAATATTATTCTTGGGCTAGTGATAAAATAGATTCTAATTATTTTTATAATTTATCAGGATCAAATACAGTAAAGCCCGTAAATAATAAAGAATCATATTTGGAAACGCCAATACTTATTATTGGTGTTGTTACTGCAAGTTCGCTAAATGTAAGATCTGAACCAAGTACAAATGGAACGATTATAAATACATTAAAGAGAAATTCTCAAATTCAATTAGTTTCATTAACAAGCAATAATTGGTATAAATTACAAACTGGCGGATATGTTTCAAGTAAATATATAGAAATTTTAAAGGCACAAGTTGTTAATTGTAATAAATTAAATGTGCGATCAACTCCGTCATCTGATAATAATGATAATATTATAAAGACCATTTCAGTAAACACAATTGCAACAGTAATGAGCAAGGCAAATGGATGGTATCAATTATTATTTAATGACAACACCTATGGATGGTGTTCTGGAAAATATATAAAAGAATTATAAGAAAGGAATAATGATGGAATACGCTGAACTTTTTAGCGGTATTTCGTTGGGAACTTTAATTGTATGGGGGTGTGCAGCCGCGTTCCTTGGCGGTGCAATAAATAAGTTCTTAGAAAAATACCGCAAATATAGAAATGGATATGACGAAAAGGAAAAGGCGATCGAATCTCATTCAAAGGAAATTGTTAATCTAAATAACAAAATTGATAGTATTATAAAATCAGTTGATGAAATAACAGAAATATATAATCAAAGAGAATCTAAAAGATTACGCAGAGAAATTCTTAAATTTAGCGATAAATTAAGAGATGGAAAGATCCCGTCTCAGGATTCGTTTGAAGACATATTTGAATGTAATGAATCATATGAAGAATTAATCCATAAAACTGGCACAAAGAATGGATTTACAGAACGTGAAATGGCGTTTATTCAAAGAAAATATGACGATATATATGGAAGTGTTTTAGAGGTTGAAGAAAACTATTAATACTTATGGGGAATAGCATTATAGCTATTCCCCTTTTTTCGAATTAAAAACAGATTTTACAGCGTTGATTTCGTCTTCTTTATAAACACCTATATATATATTATATGTTGTTGTTATATCTTTATGCCCCAATAATTTAGAAACTATTTTTATATCTACACCTTTAGATAATAATATTGAACCATATCCATGTCTTAAAGAATGCGGAGTTATATTTTTTTCGAATCCTGCATTTCTTAGTATTCTCTTTAAACATCTTCTTATACCACTAAAATCATATGGTGTATTGTTATTGTTTAAAAATACATTATCTGATTGTTTGTGATTTGGATATAAATTATTAAAATAATCTATTATTTCTAACGCCCTATCCGGTAATGGAACTATCCTGTATGATGATTCGGTTTTTGTTGCTTTTTGAATATATGTATATTTTGATTTATTATTATTCTCTTCTTGAATTATTCTAGCCCTAGATTGTTTAACAATTATTTCTTCGTCTTTTCTATTTACACTATCCCACTTCAACCCAACCGCCTCGCCTATTCTTAGTCCAGAATACATTATAAATATAAGAATTTTAGCGGCATTCCCGTATACATATGATCCAGAAAATGTTTTTCTGTTTGCTTCTTGATATATTTTTTCAACTTCTTCTAATGATAAGAACTGTATTTCCTTCTTTTTAACAGCTACTGAATTTTCTTTAGGAATTTTTATTTCAGAAAAATTAAAATCCGATATCAAATTATGTTTAATACCAAATTTAATTGTTGGATTTATTACTCGGCTTGTTTTTTCTATTGTTGATCTCGCATATTTTTTTGCCATTTGTAAATAAAAATTATTAACCATTGTTGGCGTAATACTTCTAATAGCTTTATTTCCAAGACTTGAATTTACGATACGATAATTAATTACGTCTTCATATGACGTATATGTTGTTTGTTCGATTTCTGATTTTACGCTTCTTAGCCATATAAAACAGTAATCTGAAAATATATATGTAGAATCTAATGCTGCGTGTTTTTCTTTTTTTATTGTTGATAGCTTTTTGTCAAGTTCTTTTTTTGATTTTGCATATGTATATTTGCCATCTGGATCTCTATAATAAACATATTTATAGCCTTTAATTGTTTTCCAGCCATAACTTCCTTCGTTATTCATCCGTCTCTTCATCTTGATTACCTCCTAAATATTTTATAATATATATTTAGAAATAATGCAAGATATTTACCCTAGTTTTACCCTAGTTTTGTTGTTGATATATAATGCTGATTAATAATTGTCAGACAATTATAGCAACAAAAAATGCCGTAAATACGGCACTTATAACTTGTTTATATTGGTTGTGCAATTAAGATATTAACCTTAGGGAGGTAGAGGCCGCAAGTTCGAATCTTGTCACTCCGATAAGGGTTTGCTGGCTTGGCAAGAAAAAATTACCCCAGTTTTTACCCTAATTTTATCCCCTAAATAGATCTTGGAGCTTTTATACTCGTCAAAGAAAGCCTCAAGATCTTTTTCTTTTACAAACCATCTGTGTCCAATTTTAAAACTTGGAAAATCTTTTAATTCAAATAGTTTATATGTATTAGTAAGACTTATTCCTATTATATTTTTTACATCTAATGGCTTTAATAATTTCATATCTCTCCAAAAATAATGGGCGGCAGCCGCACATTACTACCGCCCAAATGGATGTTACTTGCTTAATTTGTTGATCCAAACCCGCCTTTTCTAACCGATATCGGTTTGTCAGCTCCGATCGCACATCTGACAAAAAATCCCTGAGCAATTCTATCGCCAGCACTTACCCAATACGGCTTTTCTCCGTAATTATATAAATTGATGCCAATATTGCCTTCATTGCTTTCATTATTATAGTAAGAACTGTCAATTACTCCAATTGTGTTTGCAAGCATAATTTGATCTTTCCCCATGCTAGACCTCACTGTGAGTATAAGCGCTTCGTCTTCCGGGAAATGGCTCTTTACATCCGTCCAAATCATCGTGCTACTTTTAGGCTGTATTACGACGCTAACGGGAGAATAAAAATCATATCCTATAGATCCAATTGTTGCTCTGGCAGGTAAACGAGCAACATTTCCTTGGTTTTTGGGATTTGTGACCAATTCAAATCCTCTAAATTTACGAAGCATTATTTTGCCCTCCTTTTCTTATCCTTTCTAGCGCCGTTTCGCAGATAGTTTCCGATTGTTGGTTAATAGTATTATATTTACAGCCTTCACAAGCTGGATGATTTGCACAATTTGTCATAAATTCATTATTTTGACTATTCATCATTTGATTAATAGTATTCATGTCTATATTAATGTTCATATTCTTTTATCGTTTCGCCCTTTTCACAATTTAAGAAAGATCCATATATTCTCCATTTATCATCAATAGAACAGTAGACCATTATTTTTGCACTATTACTTTCGTCTAATGTGCAAAATTTACACTTTTCACAATCTGCCGTCGTGCAAGTTTTCATTTAAACTCCTATTTAACAGAAACGCTATAACCCATGTCTTCGTAATATTTTTTCTTTTCTTGTTTTTCTGAAGTTGCAACATTAATAGTAAACATATCAATCTTTCTATTACTCATTTCTTTTCTACATATAAGCTGAGTTCTTGTTTCTTTTTTCATGTTTCGTTATCCTTTCTTCATAATTTCAATTCTTCTATATTGCGATCTGGTCATTTTTTGTGGTTTTTCTTTGTCTACATATGTTTCAGAATGACTTTTTGAAACAACGACAAAATATTCGTCTTCTTCGCTATGATTAAATACGCAAATGAATGTATTTCCAGAACTAACATATCGAAAATATTCGTTTGGATTTTCAATTAAATAAAAAATACATTCCCTTACAGCTTCGTCTATTTGTGCATCTGACCAATCTTTACCATTACTAAAATCATGATAGTCATTAGGGTATTTAACATTATCAATCGTAACTACTTTGTCTGGAACAATGTTGCTGTAGGCACAACACGGACATTTAACATAATATTCGTAATCTTCTCCGTCGTATTTAATATCGTTTTCGTCATATTCAAATATTGAATTACAATTATTACAAATAATTCTGTCGTTGTTTTCTTGATTGAAATTGTTTTCTATAATTTTCATTATTTGTCCTCATTCGTTTACTAGATATTCCGCAATTTTAATAATATCTTCACGATTTGCAGTGATTGACATTTCTCCCAAATTAACATCACCACTAAAAACATTTGATAATGCAATATATTGTGTTAGTTTACTTTTTAAATTCAAATGATCGCCATCTGCTGTGTCTAGATATACATCTCCGGTACAATCATTTACAATATTTAGAAACGATTCAATGTTTTTTATCTTTTTAATTTTCATAAGTTCTCCTTGCTAAGATATTTTTTCTGCATATTGATTATCAGAAGCTAATTCTACTCCCAATACTTCGTCATAGTGTTTTTGATGGTTAGGAAGAAAACGTCCAAACTTAATGATAATATTTTTATAATTTTTAAGATAATATATTTTATCCGCTAGTTCTGTATATGTATATCCAGAATAAATTACAATATCGTCGTCTGTAACATTTCTAAACTTTCGAATAAGTTCTTTCATTTCTTCCCAACTATCAAAAGGTTCCAATCCTGAAAAAACTATTGCTTTCTGTAAATTGTTATTGATATATCTTTTTACTAATTCGTCGGCAGATATTTCTATCACATTTTCTCCTTGTAATTGATAATTCTGACACACGTTTTCCCCGCACTCTTTATTACATTTAAAAGAGCAATACGGAAAACCAATATACATTACTATCTCTTTATAATTAATTAAATCGTTTTCTGATATACCAATAATTTTCATATTAAGCTTCCTTAGTGTTATCCCACTTTCTTAATTTAAACTCTTCTTTTCTTTCTTTGCTCCAAGATTTTGTTGCGGTATAAAACCCGACGATCCGACTATATTCGGTTGTTTTTGGTTCTCCGCATTCAGGACAAATATCTCCATAAAACGCATGATTATGTTTACATGCAGATATCTTTGTGTTAAAAGCAAAATATGTTACGCCGTTTTGTGCAATATAATTTGTCATTGTTAATGCTTTTTTGTACGAATCAAACGGTGCGTCGATATTATAATGTAGGATAGATCCACCATTACAAAATCCATCAAACGCAGCCTGAATTCTTACTCTTTCTTGTCCTGTTGTTTGTATTCCAAGAGGAATAAATTGATTGCCGTATAATGGAAGATCATATATTTTAGCTCTAGGATAAAAGAATTTATCCTTTTTCATTAGTTTTGACGCTGCGCTTTCTCCCGGAATTTGTTCTTTGTTTATAGAATAATTACACTCGTTTTCTTCTGTAAATTCGGCAATAACTTCATCCATTACTTCAAAAATCTTTTTTCCAAAATCAAACGCCTTGTCTGTATATGAAACATTTCCAAATTCATCTTTTTCAATATATTTAAATTTTTTCATTGTTTCATATATACCAATGAATCCAACTGTATTATATAAATGATCAAAATCAATTAATCCGTATGTAAAGTTTGGAAGTAATTTTTTATCTACATTTCTTGAAATAATATGTCTTACACAATCAAGCGCCTGTAAATTTGAAACAAGCCTATTCTTTAATTCTTGTAGGTATTCTTCTTCGTTTTTAGTGTCAAGAGCAAGTCTTGCAAGATTAATTGTTGATACCTTTACAGATCCAACTTGTAACGCCGTTCCTCCAACAGAATTAAAATATCCAAGTTCACGAATATCTGATTTAAGCCGACAGCAATTACTCAATGAATTAACAGATTTATCAACGAAAATATTGCTATCAGACCATTTCATATTATGTTTAATTGCCCATTCTGCAAATTCTGGATCAGCATATCTATCAAGCGTATCAAGAGGATAATCTCCCTCTTTTTGAAGCAAGCTAATTGTGCTAACCGGAAATGTAAACATACATGTACTACGAATTTCAGACATTGTTTCCATATACCATTTTTGAAATTCAATTATTTGATCTTCATAGTCAATCATAAATGTTCCGTCTGGAAATTCAGATCCGCCAAATAACGCTTCAAAATATGGTCTATCGAATACGCTTGTATTTGTAAATGCACTCTGTGCGCCATCTCTTACATATGGCTGATTAAGAGCATATATTAATCTTTGAAACGCCTGTTTAGCATAATATTTTTCATTGCCGCTTGTTTTAATTCCTAAATAATCGTTGTTTACATCTTTATTCCAGAAATAAAACATATAAGGAATAATATTTGGAAGTCCAACAGCACCGCTTGTTCTATTGCTATTAAAGCAAACAAATTCTTTTACAAAATCAACAAATGTAATAAGATGTTTTGCAGGAAGGGCGTTGTGTCCTTCAATAAAATATAATCCTTTTTCTGCTAAATCTTTCAGATCATATGCAAAACAATACGATTTAAGCGTACATGTGTTTGCATCATGCATATATAATGCGCCAATCCATTCAAGTTCAAGCCATGTATTTGCTGCTTTAAACCCATATTTTTTTTGAATTTCATAATACAATTTATTATAAGCAAGAAGTTTACTATGGCCTTTTGACATTTCGCGTTCTAGCGTAACAATATCCTTATGGTTAACATTAGAATTTCCATCAATTGATGCATCTGCAACCGTTTCTTTATCTATAAAATTCTCAATAAAATCAGTATAAGATAGCTGTGCATCATCAAAACCATTAATTTCTGCAATATCTGTTCCATATTTTTCTTGCATATGATTATATGCTGTAACAAAGTTTTTACAAAGGTTGATGTTTATATTCATTAATTATCTCCAATCTCGTTTAACCATTTTACTGCTTCTCCAAAATTCATAACCTTTTTATCAACTTCCAATAGCGGAACACTCTGAAACCCCATATCAATCATCGCATCAACATCATCAAATATAGAATATTCAATATTTTTTTGTCCTAATTTTGTTTCTAATATTTTACATTTAGGACATCCAGTGCTATATAAAACAACATCCATATTTATCTCCTAAAAACAATACATTGATTTAATATAATCTAAAGCTTCTTCTAAGTTGTTTAAAATTACATCACAACAATCTACGATCCAATCATATGTTTCTATGTTTCCAAATCCAACAACCGGTATTTTTAATTCGTTTGCTAGAGATATTTCCATTCCTGTACCAACCGACGAATCGCTATAATTAAGATTAACCAAAACAATATCAGATTTTCTTAATTGATTAAAAAATAATTTACGACATTCTTTAATTGTAAACAACGATTTATCGTTATAGTTATAAAACTTACTAGGAGAAAAAACCTTAATGCTATTGTCTTTTAATGTTTCTTCAGCAGTATATCTCCACGATTCTCCATAATCATTAACATGTTTAATGGCTCCGCTTAAAAATACTTTAATTATAATCACCAACCTTTCTATATATATAATCAATTAAAGAAGCGATTTTATCAGAACTTAAATTATCTGTTCTAATAGAAAAATCAATGTATGAATTAATATTTGTAAAATCTTTTTTATCTGCCTCTATTCTTCTATTTGCTTCTATACTATCGTCTCCTCTCATTCTTAACCTATTCCAAACATTAACGTCGTTGGTAAGTAATAAAAATGAAACGATATTTAATTGTTTATTTTGTTTTAGATTTTTTAATCCTTCCGGATTTAAAATGGCGATTTTATTTGATGCTAAATCTTTTTTTGCTGTACCATAATGCCATATATTATTAGCGTCAATTTGATATGATGTTGTTTCTGCAAAAAAGTTTTCTGCCTTCAATTCATTAAAAAGCTTATTATCGCAAAAATTATAATCTACACCGTCAATCTCGCCTTTTCTTATTGGTCTTGTGGTATATGAAATAATTGGATCATATCCAAGTTTTATCATTTCCTTTAAAACAGAACTCTTGCCTGAACAGCTTACACCGCTTAACGAGACCATTTATCTTCTCCTATAAAATATTCATATTTGTTATTTTGATTACAAACTTCTGCAAGATAACTCATTGTATATACTCCTTCTCTTTTTATTTTTCCTCCCCTTTTACAATCATCATACTTCGGACATTCTTCAGAAGCACAAAGACAAATATCGTTCTCGAACACTTTTTGTTTCTCCTTTTAACAACATATTAACTTTTCTGCATATGGTAATGTTTTAACCCAATCACAAAAATAATGCCATTCACTTAATTTATGATTAAGTCTTTGTGTATGCATATTTCGCAAATTTTCATAATTCATTGTAACAGTACGTGTTTGTAGCCAGCTTTCCGGCAACCAACGAATTAATTCTTTCCAATATTTTTTATCTTTAGTCTGAATATATAATTGACGCAGTTGTTCTAAATCGTCTATAAAATTTGAAATTCTAACACATAAATGCACTGGATCAATTAGTTGAAGACCTGATTCATAATCTCCAATTTCAAAACAATCTAAAGTAATTGGAGTTGAAGATATTTTATGCATTGTAGATGTAGAATTAGCAGTTGTTCCAATTTTATATGTATCAAATTCTTTCCACCAATAAATTGGTGCAGTTATATCAGCACAAACCATAATTTGACGAAGGAATTTTCTATGTTCAGATCCGCCAGTTATTAGCCTTTGTGCAAGATCGATGTCGTTATTACAAATCCTATATGGTGTCCAATCTATATTATCATTATTGTCGCATCCGCAAATTTTACATCTAACACATTCATTTGGTAAACAATAATGACTGTCACTTTTTTTCCATGACTCAAGAGGATTTCTCATTCCTCTAAAAGCACCTTCAAAATTAAATACTTCAACATTTTTAATATTCATTCTTGTTCCTCAAAAATCTACAATATCTTCTTCCGCACCTTGCTTCAATTTTTGATTCACGTTTACGTTTTTTTAAAGCAAGAATTTGTCCATCGTTAATAATTACATCTTCGTATTTTAAGCCAAACTTTATTGCTGGAAGAGTTAAAATATCGTTTAATGCGTCTAGCCTGTTTTTATTCACTTTCCAACCTCCTTATATTTTTCTAATGTTTCACGCATTTCAGATATTTCATTCATAACAGCACTCATAACAACATCCATATGAGTCTGACATAAAACACACATAACTGTTGCTGCGTCTAATTTATTAAAAGCACTTGCCATTTCGTATAATTTAATGCAGTGCTTTCGTTCTTCTTCTCCTATTTGTTCTCGATTATATTCAAACTCAGGAATTGGATCTCCTCTCATAACAGTTTGAACTTTATCATAAACCATGTCTTCTCCGTATTCATAATGAGGATCATTATCATAATCCTCATACATTTCACCATCAGAATATTCAAGATAATTCTTTAGGCTTTCAAAAAACTTCATAAATCATACCTCCTAATAATTACTACTCTACTTGCCCATTCTGGACAACAAGCACTTATATCTCCCGCTTTTTTTGCCGGCCCATACAACGAATTATTGTCAATTAAAAATTCGCTAACACATCCATTACCGCTTATAAGATTTGTAGCGTCTGTATGTTGTGCGGCTTTATATTCACCAATTACACACGGAATAATAGTTCCGTTTTCTAAAATAAGATCTACACATGTTCCAACTTGTCCACCAACACCAGTTCCCACGGCTATTACATATCTATCATTAAATTTTCGCAATCCAAATGCATCTGTAACACACAATTGTTGTAAAGCATATTGCGGTGATGTTTTTTTTGTAATAGCCGTGTAACTCATGTAGGATTTAAATCCTGTTGTTGGAGGAACAATTATATCAGAAAAATTATCGCCTTTAATTTCCTCATGTTGAATATTCTGTGTTTGATTTTCAACAGCTATAGTTTGATCGGATTGAAAATCTTTTTCTTCTACTTCTGGCGATAATTCGGTATTAGCGTCTTGAGTTTTTTCTTCTACATTAACAGTTACTTCTTCTTTTTTTTCTTCGATTATATATTCTACTTTACTAATCGTCATTTTAGCGCTATCTTTTTGTACTTCAACGCTTATTGTTTTTTCTGTTGTAATTTTTGGACTTGTAGCATCCAAGATAACAGGGACTGCAATAAGATATATTAAAGATAAATAAATAAATAAAATAGTTATTTTATTATATTGATTATTATTCATACGATCTCCAAAATTTAGGAATAATTACTTCATATCCTCTCCATGAAATTCTAATACAATCCGGTAGATTATATATTCTAGGTAATATTTGTTTCATTTTTATATTCCTTTATCATTTCATCTGTTTTTTCTAGATTTTTCAAACTATTAATTTGTCTATTTTCTCTACACCAATCACAACTTCCATGATTCCTACATGTTGGATCGAAAGATTTTGATCCACGATATTCTTTTCTGTGTTCTTTGTGATGTTCTATTGCTTTATCTAGGCTCATATTCATCTCCTTCTTCTGTTGAGATTCTATATTCTATTTCAGCACCACAGTTTGTACAACGACAGATATGAACAATTCCTTCGCCTTCATAGCAAAAATCCTCAAAATCAAAATCATTGTCCCAAATTACAGACCTGTGACCACAATGAAAACATTCATACATAATTAAATTTCTCCTAAATAGGGATGATGGGACTCGAACCCACATTTACCTTGCTAGGGCTTACGGCTTATAAGGCCGTGGCTCTCACCATTGAGCTACATCCCAATATTATATATACGAGTAAGGATTCGCACCTTACATGGGTACCTCGTAAGTCTGTACTTGACCCAACCAGCGTGGTCTTTCCCTTAGTCTGGTATTAAGCGTCTACCTATTCCGCCATCGTATATTACGGAGAAGCTGGGATTTGAACCCAGGCGGCGTTATTAGCGCCCTAGCGGTTTTCAAGACCGCCCCCTTCAACCAGCTTGGGTACTTCTCCAAAAATGCGGTTTAACCTATACCACCGCAAAGGTTATATAAAAAGAAAGGGAAGTGAAACAAAAAACAAGCTGTACGAGGCGTAAGATCAGGATTCGAACCCGTATCTCCAACAATGACTGTTGGTATTTTTCCTATAATATTTTTAAACTACTTACGCTTTTATATTATATCTATTACATTCTTATGCCTTTTTGCGACGGCGCTAGCTTTCTCGTCGCTCCTCCTACCACACAATAAATTAAACTTATAAAATACCCTCAGCAATAAGAAGCCAATGTAAACCATCTGATGACCAATCAGATCAAAACCATTGGAATTATAAGGTTTAATAATTACCCTCGGTCAAAAGGGTTAACACCGGATAGTTGATTCGAACAACTACTGCATGAGTCAAAGTCATGTGTGCTACCATTACACCAATCCGACACGCTGTCCTTCTTCGACCTTTAATTTTTTCAGGTATCGGGAAAGAAAGAAGGACAACTATTATTAGGTGGGACACTTATAATATAGCACATAATTTTAATTTTGTCAAGTGCTAATTTGAAAGTATTTTGTATTTCTTTAAAATAGGCTCAAGATCGTCATAATTACGTTGCCAATCTCCTGCCGAATCTCTATACCAACGAGGTTCGTCTGCTATTTCTAAGACCTTAATCATATCTCCCTGTTTGATCGGATTCGTTTTTATTGTATTCTTTCTACATTTAATCTTTTTTGAAATCCCGCTATTTAATTGATATAAAGTTATTATATTGTCTTTTATATTAACAACATAATTATATGAATCTTTTAATTTAGGAACTATTGTTTGTATATATCCAAGACACTCTAATTCATAATTAATATTATCAATAATTGATGTGTCTTGAAACGTAATATTTGAACAAATATCCTTGATCAAGCCATTAATATCATCAAATTTATATAAATTATCCGTCTCTTTGCTACAATGAATTTTATATAAATATTCCGGATAGTCTAACTTATTCTTTTTTACTTGCTTTTTCCCATATAGTTTGTTAAAAATATCAATCTGTGCAAGAAGAGTATTAACGTCTCCAAATTCAGAGAAAAAGTTTAATTTTGTTAATATGTCTAATTGTCTACTATTACAAGACGTTTTTTTGTTAATATCAATTAATAGATCAATGAAATCGTTGTATTTAGTATCTTTTAATGCGTATAACTCTTCAGCAAGAGAATTGGACATATATTTAATTGAAGACAGTCCTTTATAAATCGTTTTTGTCGACGGATCACAGCTATATTCTGATTTTGAAAAACCATATTTAATAGGATTTATTACAACTCCTACTTTCTTTGCATATTCTATGATACCAATTGTTTTATCTTCATTATCTTGGTTAATATTTAATGCACAAGTAAGAAATTCAGTAGGATAATAATATCTTAGCCAACCACTAGCATATCCTTCATAACTATATGGTTGTGAATGGTTAATTGAAAAAAGATATTTCGACGCATCTTCAATAACCTTTAAAAATGCAACAATAGAATCTTCTGCTTCTTGTTTTGACATATTGTATTTTTCTTTCATTGTTGCAATAAATCCGCTTTTTATTTTTGGAATGTCGTCTTCTGTTCCGGTCTTTTTTGCAAAATGTCTACGAACAACATCGGCTTCTCCCATTGTAAAACCACAGTATTCGTGTAAAAAATCAATAATTTGACACTGAAATACCAAATATCCAAATGTTGGCTTGAGAAAATCATCTATTGCTTCAGATCCAGATTTACGAACTATACCATTAGCAAGATCGTCTCTATAAGAAGCTCCGGCAGGACGAATGGCACTATTACCAATACTTAGTAGCGTCATTCTGTCGAGATCTTTATTGACCTTTTTAAAACTATTAATATTTTTATCAGATAATAATTTTTTTATATAATTATCTCCGGTTTTTCCTTCCCATTGGAATATTTGAGTAGTATCGTCTCTCATTGAATTCCAAACATTTATATCTGTAATGTCTAAATTATCAGGAGTAACCATTGGAATGTTTGCGAGCTTGCATGTATTTGATATTAATTCAATTGTATCAAGTTTCAGGCAATCAAGTTTTACATAGTTTAGTCCGTCAACTTCTTTCATATAAACCTGACTAATAGGAAAATTATCAGTTGTACTTGAAAACAGTCCTAATTTATCATCAATAGAAAACGGAGCGGTTATTACACCACATGGATGATTACCTACAGATACAACTACTCCTTTAAGCATATCAACATATTTAAAAACTTCTGGATATTCATTTCTTACAGACTGATAACTATCTTCGTTGTCAACCGCATTACATAACTGATCTGACAATGTTAAATAATCGCCACTTTCGCTATATAATGCTCTGCAAACATCTCGTATTGCGCCTTTATCTGCAATTGTATTAAATGTAGCTATATCGCTACAATATAATCCATGTCTATTAAAAATGTAGTTTTTTACATCATTTATTCTTGATGGCGGGAAGTCTGTGTCAATATCACTAAGAGATACTCTTTCAACATTCATAAAACGATCAAAGTTTAATTTGTGTTTTATTGAATCCATTTCAGTTATGCCAAGCAACCACGCAATAACACTCCCATTAACAGATCCTCTACCATATCCAACCGGGATGTCCTGTGTTCTACACCAAGCAATAATATCTTCCATCAAAAGCATAAAATCAATAGCTTGATTATGTCTATATGCTTTTAATTCATATTTTATACGCTCTGCATATTCATCTCTGTTTGGATATTTATCAACGCCTCTTCTTTTTATTCCTTCTTTTATCTTTTTTATAAATAATTTATCTGAATTCTCCCATAAATGAGGATACTTATATGATCTATCTAAATCAAATTCTTCTACCATATCAGCCATTTTACAAGTGTTATTAATAGCTTCTAAAATAACGTCCATTTGTAAAGAATTCTGTTTTTTGTACGCATCAACAAGTTCATCGTATGTTTTAAATGTAAGATCCCAAGCGTCTTCTTCTGCAAAATGAATATTTTTTGCCTTTTGTAACACACTTCTTCCTTCAAGATGATCCTGATTTAATGCATGTGTATCGGTTCCTGCGATTAGCGGAATATTATATTTTTGACTGATTTTATATAAATATTTATTATATGCAATCTGGCGATCTTCAATATGATGTTGAATTTCAAGAAAACACCTGTGTTTATTGTTTTTAAGAAAATCCAAAAAACTTCGTTTAACATCATTTGTGCCACAAGATAATGCACCGCCTAAACATGCGGAAGTAACAATAATGTTATCTGATGTATTATATAATTCTTCTAATGTTATACGAGGAACAAAATAAAAATGACCGTCGTTTCTATTAAACGAAATACTAGACAATTTATTTAATTCTAATACCCCATCATAATTCTTTGCTATTAAAATACAATGGTAATTATCTCGTATTTTTTC